>Ga0233425_10000580_pt1 | contig 93387 bp, 100 predicted proteins | sample Watercolumn_Towu_2_FD_181712 | JGI IMG/M metagenome (GOLD analysis project Ga0233425, IMG submission 181712) | Freshwater microbial communities from Lake Towuti, South Sulawesi, Indonesia - Watercolumn_Towuti2014_140_MG | ecosystem: Environmental > Aquatic > Freshwater > Lake | place... | reverse complement strand
CCGCGACGGCGCCGCCGGTGGCGAAGCCGCCAGTCGCCTTGGTGCCGTGCGGCTCGTCCAGCATCACCAGGACCACGTAGCGCGGCTCGTCGATCGGGAACGCCGCCACGAACGACGACAGCAGCGCCTTGCGCGCGTAACCGCCCTGGGCGCTCACCTTCTCGGCGGTGCCGGTCTTGCCGCCGAGCCGGTAGCCGTCGATGTCGGCCTTCCGGCCGGTGCCCTTCTCGACCACCATGCGCATCAGCGCGCGCATGGTCCGCGAAGTCTCGGGCTTGATGACCTGCTGGCCGGGCGGCGCCTGCGCCGGGTCGCGCTTCAGAAGCGTCGCGGGCCTGAGGATGCCGCCGTTGACCAGCGCCGCGACCCCATTGGCGAGATGCAGCGGGCTCACCGCCAGGCCGTGGCCGAAGGCGATGGTCATCGCGTTGATCTCGCGCCAGGACGCGGGATACATCGGCTGGCCGGCCTCGGGCAGCTCGACCGCGGCCGCATCCAGCATCCCGATGCGCTTCATGAAGTCGCGCTGGCGCGCCGGGCCCATGGCCACGCCGATGCGCGCCGCGCCGATGTTCGAGGAGTACTGGAGCACCTCGGTGGTCGTGAGCCAGCGGTTCTGGCCCTTGAAGTCCTTGATGGTGAAGCGCGAGACGTGGATCGGGCCGGTCGCGTCCCAGGCGCTGTTCAGGTTGGCGACGCCGGAATCGAGCGCCATCGCCAGGGTGAACAGCTTGAAGGTCGAGCCCATCTCGTACACGCCCAGCGTCATGCGGTTGAAGCGCGTCTCGGGCGGCTGGGCGCCGGGCCGGTGCGGGTCGAAATCGGGCAGCGAGGCCATCGCCAGGATCTCGCCGGTGTGCGCGTCGAGCACCAGGCCGCCCGCGCCCTCGGCGCTGAACTCCTCGATCGCCTTCAACAGCTCCTCGCGCAGCACGTACTGCGCGCGCACGTCGATGGACAGGCGCACCGGGCGCTGCGCCGTGCGCAGCTTTTCGTCGAACTGGCGCTCGACGCCAGCGAGGCCCCGGTTGTCGATGTCGGTGAAGCCCACGACGTGCGCGGCGATGCCGCCGAGCGGATAGACCCGGCGCTCGTCGCGCTGGAAGTCCACGCCCGGGATGCCGAGCCGGTTGACCTCGTACTGCTGGCGCGGCGTCAGGTTGCGGCGCAGCCATACGAAACTCTTGCCCGAGGCAAGCTTGTCGCGCATCTCGCCCTCGTCGCCGCCCAGGACCACGGCCAGCTTGCGCGCGGCCTCGGCCGGATCGATCACCTGCTTGGGATTGCCGTAGAGCGAGGCGGTCTCCAGCGACGTGGCGAGGATCACGCCGTTGCGGTCGGTGATGTCGGCGCGGAAGGTTTCGAGCGCGCCGGGGCGGGGGCCGCCGGCGGTGCGCGGCTCGCCGTGACCGAACAGCGTCACCTCGACCAGGCGGCCGGCGATGACCGCGAACACCAGGGCGAACAGCCCGGCGGTGACGATCAGCCGGTTGCGGCCGGTCTCCAGCGCCTGCTTGAATTCCCCCTCAAGACGCACGCGCCCCGCGACCGGGTGCGCCGGCGGCGGGGCGTCAGCGCGTACCTGCGCGCTGCGTTCGCGATCGATCATTGCCTCGGCTTGGCGCTCGCGATCAGCGGCGGCAGCGCGATGGCGGGGGCGGGGCCGGCGAGGGACTCGACGCGCGCCGGCGCGGCCGGCGCTTCGGCGATCGCGGCGCCGTCGTGGCGGCGCGGGAGGTCCGCGACCAAGCCGATCTGCGCGGCCGAGACCGGCTTCAGGTCGAGGATCGTGGCGCGCTTGGCGAGATCGCCCGGCTGGTTCAAGAGCGTCCATTCCGCCTTCAGCACGTGGATCGCCTGCTGGTCGGCGAGGATCGCGTGGTTGACGCGCGCGAGGCGGCCTTCGAGGCCCTGCACCTCGTACTTGACCTGGAACAGACCCGCCGCGACACCGGCGGCGAGGCCTACCCACATGAGCGTGATGCGCCCGATCATGCCGCCGCCTCCGTCATCGCCGGGTGAATGGTCCTTTCTGCGGCCCGCAGCCGGGCAGAACGCGCTCGGGGGTTGGCTTTGACCTCGCCGGCACTGGGGGTCAGGGCGCCGTGGAACAGCCGTCGGAAGGACGGCTGGGGGGTGTTCCTAACGGCGTTGGGCAAGTGCCGGGAGGCACGCGGTTCGGCCCCGCTGCGGGACCGCAGAAAGCTCTTGACCCTCTTGTCTTCGAGGGAATGAAAGGAGACCACGGCGAGCCGCCCTCCGGGGTTCAGAAGAACCTCGGCGGCGCTCAAGCCGCGGTCGAGTTCGCCAAGCTCGTCGTTCACGTAGATGCGCAAGGCCTGGAAGCTGCGCGTGGCCGGGTCGATCGGGCCGGGCCGGCCGCCGCGCGGGCCCACGACCGCGCGCCGCACGATCTCCGCCAGCTCCAGCGTGCGCGCGATCTTCTTTTCGGCGCGGGCGGCGACGATGGCGCGCGCCACCTGGCGGGCGCGGCGCTCCTCGCCCAGCGTGAACAGGATGTCGGCGAGCGTCTTTTCGGGCAGGGTATTGATCAGGTCGGCGGCGCTGGGGCCCTCGCAGTCCATGCGCATGTCGAGCGGCCCGTCGGCGCGGAACGAGAAGCCGCGCGCCGGATCGTCGATCTGCATCGAGGAGACGCCGAGGTCGAACGCCACGCCGTCGGCGCGGGTGATGCCGCGAGCCTCCAGCAGCCTCAGCATCTCGCCGAACCGGCCGACGACGAATTGCAGCCGGCCGGGATAGAGCCGCGCCAGAGCCTCGGCCCGGTCGGCCGCAGCCGGGTCGCGGTCGATGCCGCACACCCGGCAGTCGGCGGCGTCCAGGATGGCGCGGGCGTAGCCGCCGCCGCCGAAGGTCGCGTCTATATATAAGGCGCCGGCGCGGGGGCTGAGCGCCCGCAACACCTCGGCGGCCATCACGGGCCGGTGCGCGAAGGGCTGGGTCATTGGCCGCCCTCCGCCAGTTTCGCCAGGCGCCGATCGGCCTCGGCTAGGCCCGCCTGGAACAGCTGCGCCTTGCGGGCGGCATAGGCGCCGGTGTCCCAGATCTCGAAGAACGGGCCCTGGCCCACGAAGGTCACGCGCTCGCTCGCGCCGATATGGGCCACGAAATTCTCGGGGAGCACGACGCGCCCCTCGCCGTCGAAGGCGAGGTCGCGGGCTTCGCCCAGGGTCAATTGGGTGATGTGGCCGGTGCCGTCGGGCAGCACCTTGGTGGGGTCGATGCTGGCGCTCATCGCGTCGAGCCGGTCCCCGCCGGAGCACTCCAGCGCCTTGTGCTTGCTGCCGTGGCGCAGGGACGGGAAGGCGACGATGCCCTCGAAGGCCTGGCCCTTGAGCTGCTGACGGAACTCGGCCGGGACCGAAACGCGGCCCTTCTTGTCCAACCGGTTCTCGTAGGTGCCCCGGAAATTGGCTGCCACGGCACGTTCCCGACTACCCCTGAACTGCCGCCCCTAAGGACTGGATCGACCCGAATCGACGAATCGATCCTTACCTTCCTTGGGACGGCATGGGATAGCATGGGACTGTATGGAGGTCAATGGGCGATGGAAGAATTCCCGTGCGAATTCTTCGATTTAGCGAGACCTCCTACCCCGGAACCCAAGCATTCACGTTTAGTTCTTTGCCTCCGCGCGGTTCTCTACAAACAGACCAGGAGAATCGGGCAGAATTATGTTCTTGTATTGTTCTAAGAGCGGAAACTCAAGGCCTGGATCACGGCATCGGCCGTAACGCATTGTTCCGGCGCAATTTACCCGGGATAGAAACGCCAGACGGCCTGTAAGCCGGGTTCTGTCCTGGCTGTTAGGCCAGGGACGGCCATTCCTCTGGGACGCCCGTTGCCGGGCGCCTCGCGCGACCGACCCGGGCGGCGGCGCGGAAACCCGCCTGCCGGCCGAAGCCGGCGTGCCGCCCCTATTTGGTCTTGCTCCCGGTGGGGTTTGCCGTGCCGCCCCCGTCGCCGGGAGCGCGGTGCGCTCTTACCGCCCCGTTTCACCCTTGCCCATGGCCCGAAGGCCGCAGGCGGTCTGATCTCTGTGGCACTGTCCCTGGGGTCGCCCCCGCCGGGCGTTACCCGGCACCGCGTTTCCGTGGAGCCCGGACTTTCCTCCACCCGAGGCTTTCGCCCCGGACAGCGGCCGTCCGGCCGTCTGGCAGGAGCTTAGGTAGGCGCGTGGCGGGCCCAGGTCAACGCCGTGGCCGACGCCGCTGTTTCCGCGTCGATCCTCCCATCCACCCTCCTTGGCCTGAAGCGGCGCTGGAACGCGGCGACGACGCGGCGGGTCCGGCGGTCGGCCTTGCCGGTGACGGCGATTTCGTAACCGAAGGCGGCCAGCGCGCGCTGCACCGAGGCGATATCGGGCCTGGCGTTTGCGGCGCTCGGCCCTAGGCGGCGCTTCCGCCCCGCCGTGGGCCAGAAGCCGATCCCCGCGCGCGCGAGCCTGCGCCAGGGGAATTTCTCGCCCGGGTCGATCTTGCGCGTAGGGGCCACGTCGGAGTGCCCCAGGACGCGATGCCTCGGAATCGGGTGGCGGCGCAGGATGCCCCGCGCGAGGCGGATCAGCGCCGCGATCTGCCGCTCGGGGAACGCGCGGTAGCCGAATTCGTGCCCGGGATTTTCCAGCTCGATGCCGATCGAGCGGCTGTTGACGTCGCGCTCGCCCGCCCAGAACGACACGCCGGCATGCCACGCGCGCCTGACCTCCGGCATCAGGCGGAACACGCGGCCGTCGCGCGCCACCACGTAGTGCGCGCTCACCGCGGCCCGCGGATCGCACAGCCGCCGCAGCGCCGCATCCAGCGTTTTCATCCCCGTGTAGTGCAGCACCAGCATGTCCACGCGCCCGCCCCCGCGGCGCGGCCCGTGGTTGGACGAGGGATGCTCGACGATGCGATTGCGCCGGCTCATGGACCGCCGGCACCTTACAAACCGGCCCGAACGCGCGCCAGCGGTCATCCCGTTGCTCCCGTCGCGCAGGTCTTGAACGGTTGTTGCTCGCGACCGGAAGCCCGCGCAGCAAACATGCGAATTGAGCGATGACAGGCGGCCAAGCTTGCCGCTGTCACAGGTCGCTCCTAGCTTATGTTGCAGCGCAACAAGCGCCGTTAGGGATAGGAAGCGCCCGGATTTTGGCGACAAGGCCCTCGCAGGAAAGGAAGGCCCGCCATGCGGTTGATCCGCACGCTGCTGCCGACCGAGTTCGGCATGCTCAAGGACCACCTGCTCCGACTGGACGCGGGGGACCGCCGGCTGCGGTTCACCGGGCTGATCGACGCCGCCGCGGTCGCGGAACACGCCGACGCGCTGGACAGGTTCCGCGCCGTGGTCGTCGCGTGCTTCGTGGACGGGGCGGTGCGCGGCGCGGCCGAGCTGCTGCGCTTCGACCCGCCCGGCGCCGAGCGCGCCGAGATCGCGGTCACGGTCGAAAAGCCCTGGCAGGACCAGGGCATCGGTACCGAGCTGTTGCGCCGGGCGCTGACGATCGCGCGCAACCGGGGCATCGAGCAGATCCATATGATCTGCCTGGCCGAGAACGCGCGCATGCGGCACCTCGCCGAGAAGTTCCGCGGCCGGATGATCGCGCTCGACCGCGAGGTCGGCGCGACGCTGGACCTGCCGGCGCCGGACGGGCTATCGCTGCTGCAGGAAGCGATGGACCTGGGCCACACGGCCCTGGGCGCGGTGTTCGAGCAATGGCGGCCGCGCCGCCGGCGGCCCGAGACGGCCTAGCGGTGCGCTATTCGGCCGAAGTTCGGAAAATCAGGCCGCGCGCGCGCTGGTGCGGAAGCTGACCGGCTCCTGGTCCTTCAGGCTCGCCCGCTTCTCCGGGATCTGGATGCGGCAGAGCTGGCCCAGCGTCGGCCGGCCGACGGTCACCGCGTTGAGCCGCGGGTCGATCTGCAAGCCCCGGTTCAACAGCCACAGGCCGATGTTCTCCATGGTCGGGTTATCGAGGCCCGGGATGTCGTTCAGGAAGCAGTGGTCGAGCTTCATCACCAGGTCGCGGAACTTCGCGACCACCAGCTCGAAATTCTCGATCGTGCCGTCGTCGGCGTTGGTTTCGCCCTTCAGCTCCATCTTCACGGTGAAGGAGTGGCCGTGAATCTGCGTCTGGCCCGGGAAGCGCGTCTGCTTGGGCATGCAATGGGCGGCCTCGAACGCGAAGTCCTGGCTGATCGTGATGATCGGCTTGTCCATGGTTCCCTGTTCCCTTGCCCCGGCCCCGGCTTCGACCCGGGGGCCGATGACGCGCATGGCCGCCGACGCTAGGCGGAAAAGGTTTAGCGAAGATTAACTGGGGACAGGAAATCGAAATTTGCGCGGATCGCGGGAAGCCCGACGCCGTCAACAGGTTACGTTGCCGCCGGCCCGATGGTGCCGAGGCCGGGAACCTTGAGCGCCGGGGCGCTGGGGTCGAGCCCGAAGGTGAAGCCCAGCAGGTTGACCTCGATGCCTTCGATTCGGGCGGCCAGCACGCCGAGCGCCCCGAACAGCGAAAGCTGATAGCCGGTGCCGCTCGGGCTCGAGGCGAAGACGCGCGTCAGGCCCAGATAGTCCTTGCCCAGGGCCGTCGCGGGCAGGTTGAGGCGCAGCTCCGGCACCGCCCGGCCGACGAAGGCGGTCAGCGTGTTGCTGTTGGGCCCGGGCCACATCCGGTAGGTGTCCTTGTGCGGATAGGCGTCGATCGCGTCGATCAGCCGCGCCATCACGGCATCGGCGACCGCGCCGCGCAGTTCCGACAGAATCCACGGTTTGTTGCCGAACCAGTATCCGTCGGGCGCGCGGTTGTGCGCCACGAACACCGGCAGGCCGCGGTATTGGCGCCAGCCGATCACCTCGTAGACCGTGTATTCCGCGGCGTCGCGCGGCTTGACCGCGATCCAGGTGTGCAGGCCGAACGCGCCGCGCCAGCCCAGGGTGCGGGCGCCGTAGATCTGGATCACGGTTTCCGGCGTCGCGGCCGGGTCGGGCGCCAGGCCCGCCGGATCGCGGTGGCCCACGTACCACGGCCGCGACACGTCGACCTTGCCGAGCGCGACCGCGAGCAACGGTCCGGCCAGGATCACGGCCAGGACCAGCGCCGGGGCCACCAGGGTCAGCTTCCACCACATTGCAGGGCCAAACTAGGGATGTTGCGCGCGTTCGGCAATACGGTCCGCGTCACGCCGGCTTGACGCCCGGCCGGCCGCTTTCCACCGCATAAGCCGCGATGGTCTCGATCGGCGATTTCGCGTCGGTCACGTCCTTGACCGCGCGGAACGCGACCTCCGCCCGCTTGGCCGCGAGCGCGCAGCGGCCGTAGCCGTGCCGGCGGCCCTCCGCCAGGTGCATGTGCGGGTTGTTCCGTTTCCAGCGGTCCAGGCGCTCCTGCGGCAGGGCCTGGGAGGTGATCGAGCCGCCCACGAACTCGCTCGCCACGGTCTCGGAGCCCGGCCGGTCGAAATCGCGCTTCACGTCGCAGGCGAAGAACGTGTGCATGTCGCCGCCCACGATCAGCGGATTGGGCACCTTGGTTTCGGCGATGGCCTCGATCATGCGCCGGCGCGCAGCGGGATAGCCATCCCAGGCCTCGGTCCAGAACCGGCGGCCCTGGCCTTCGTTCTCGTCGAACTGCGAGACCAGGGTCTGCTGCGCGATCACGCTCCAGCGCACGCCGCCCGCCGCCATGCGCTCGGCGAACCAGCGTTCCTGCGCCGCGCCCAGCATGGTGCGCGCGGGATCGGTGCGCTCCGCGCACTCGTCGCCCACCACGTTGGCGCCGGCGCGGCCCGGCTTGGGGCAGGCGTGGTAGGAGCGGTGCTGACGGTCGTCGAGCAGCGCGACCGCGGCCATGCGGCCGAAGCCGAGTGTGCGGTAGAGCTGCGCGTTGGGGCCCGTTGGGCGCTGGCCCAAGCGCAGTGGCAGGTGCTCGTAATAGGCCTGGTAGGCGGCGGCGCGGTGTTTCAGGAACTGCTCGGGCGTCTGGTCGAGCTTCTCCGGCCGGTCGCCCGCGTAGTCGTTCTCGACCTCGTGGTCGTCCCAGACCAGGGCCCAGGGAAACGCGGCGTGGCTCGCCTGCAGGTCGCGGTCGGACTTGTAGAGCGCGTAGCGCCGCCGGTATTCCGGCAGCGTCGTGGGCGCCGGGGCGCCGTGCTGCCGCACGCGCGTGCGGCCGTAGCTGATCTCGTAGATGTAGTCGCCGAGGAACAGCACGAAATCGAGGTCTTCGCGCGCCAAGTGGCGGTGGGCGGCATAATAGCCCTGTTCGTACTGCTGGCACGAAGCGAAGGCGAAGGTGAGCCGGTCGGGCGCGTCGCCGGGCGCGGGCGCGGTGCGGGTGCGGCCCGCGGGGCTGGTCGCCCCGGCGTGGTGGAAGCGGTACCAGTAGAAGCGCCCGGGCTTGAGGCCTCGGAGCTCGACGTGGAGCGAATGCGCGAGGTCCGGCGCCGCGGTCTCGCTGCCCGCGCGGACGATGGTCCTGAACTTCTCGTCCTCCGCCACTTCCCAATGCGCCGCGGCGGCGAGCGCCGGCGGCTCGCCGGGATCGGGTCCCAGCATCAGGCGGGTCCACAACACCGCGCCGTCGGGCCACGGATCGCCCGAAGCGACGCCGAGCGCGAACGGGTCGCTTTGCGCCGAGGCTAGCGGAAACCGCAGCAGGGCGGGCGCGGCCAGCAGCGCGCCCGCGCCCTTGAGGAACCGGCGGCGAGAGGGAAGAGCCGGGAAAAACGCCACGGCCTTCGAGCCGCTTCCGCCCGCCTATGTCCGGTCGGTGGGCAGGCCGCGGTCGTTGAGCGTGGCGTCCTCGTCCTCCTTGGCCACGCCCTGCGCCCGGAAGGGCGTCCAGCCCAGCAGGACCATCACCAGGTTCAAAGCGAACAGGACCGCGAGAATGTAGAACGCCACCTGCAACAACGCCGACGCTTCGCCGGCCATGCCGCTGAAGCTGATCACCCCGACGACGACCGCGACGACCAGCAACGCCACCGCCAGCTTGCGCATCGATGCCTCGCTTTCCCGGCCCCGGCGGCCGCGCCGCGGCTCGACTCCGGCGCCGCAGCGTAGCACACCTGCTTGCGCCGCGCGGGCCGGATTGCTAGGTCGATGGGCCAACCTCCATCGCCGCAGGATGACCGCCTTGCCCAACGCAGCCACCGCCGCCCCGCAATGGCAGTTCTGGATCGACCGCGGCGGCACCTTCACCGACGTCGTGGGCCGGCGCCCCGACGGCACGCTGGTCACGCACAAGCTTTTGTCGGAGAACCCCGAGCGATACAAGGACGCGGCGCTCCAGGGTATCCGCGACCTGCTCGGAATCGCGGCGGGCGAGTTGATCCCGGCCCAGCGCGTCGCCGCGGTCAAGATGGGCACGACCGTCGCCACCAACGCTCTATTGGAGCGCAAGGGCGAGCGCACGGTGCTCGCGATCACACGCGGCTTCGCCGACGCGCTGCGCATCGCCTACCAGAACCGGCCCAAGATTTTCGCGCGCCATATCGTGCTGCCCGAGCTCTTGTACGAGCGCGTGGTCGAGATCGACGAGCGCATGGGCGCGCACGGCGAGGTGCTGGCGCCGCTCGACCCCGACTCGGCGCGGCGCGGCCTCAAAGCCGCCTTCGACGCCGGCATCCGCTCCGTGGCCGTGGTGTTCATGCACGGCTACCGCTATCCCGCGCACGAGCAGGCCGTGGCGAAGCTCGCGCGCGAGATCGGCTTCACCCAGGTCTCGGCGAGCCACGAGGTGAGCCCGCTGATGAAGCTGGTGGGCCGCGGCGACACCACGGTGGTGGACGCCTATCTCTCGCCGATCCTCCGGCGCTACGTCGACCGCGTGGCGGCCGAGCTGGGCGGCGTGCGCCTGATGTTCATGCAGTCCAACGGGGGCCTGACCGACGCGCACCGCTTCCAGGGCAAGGACGCGATCCTCTCGGGTCCGGCGGGCGGCGTGGTCGGCGCGGTCGAGACCGCGACCAAGGCCGGCTTCGCCAAGGTGATCGGCTTCGACATGGGCGGCACGTCGACCGACGTCACGCACTACGACGGCGCCTACGAGCGCGCGTTCGAGACCCTGGTCGCGGGCGTGCGCATGCGCGCGCCGATGATGCGCATCCACACCGTGGCGGCGGGCGGCGGGTCGATCCTGTTCTTCGACGGCGCGCGCTACCGCGCGGGGCCGGAATCGGCGGGCGCCAATCCCGGCCCGGCCTGCTACCGCCGCGGCGGGCCGCTCTGCGTCACCGATGCCAACGTGATGGTCGGCAAGATCCAGCCCGATTTCTTCCCCAAGGTGTTCGGGCCGAACGGCGACCGGCCGCTCGACGCCGACATCGTCACGCGGAAATTCCAGGCGCTCGCCGCCGAGATCAAGGCCAAGACCGGCAACGACCGCAAGCCGGAAGAGGTGGCCGAAGGGTTCCTCAAGATCGCGGTCGAGAACATGGCGAACGCGATCAAGCAGATTTCGGTGCAGCGCGGCTACGACGTGACCGAGTACACGCTCAACTGCTTCGGCGGGGCGGGCGGGCAGCACGCCTGCCTGGTGGCCGACGCGCTCGGCATGACGACGGTCTACATCCACCCCCTGGCGGGCGTGCTGTCGGCCTACGGCATGGGCCTGGCGGACCTGCGCGTGATGCGCGAGCGCGCGGTCGAAGCGATGCTGACCGACGCCGCGCTCCCCAAGGTCGCCGAGGTACTGGACGCGCTCGCGGCCGAGGGCGTCAAAGAGATGCGCCGGCAGGGCGTGCCCGAGGACCGCATCGCGGTCTTGCGCCGCGTGCTGGTGCGCTACGCCGGCACCGACACGCCGATGCTGGTCGAGTTCGGCAGCCGCGCCGCGATCGTGCGGGCGTTCGAGGCCGCGCACCGCCAGCAATACGGCTTCTTCATGCCGGAGAAGGAGCACGTGATCGAGGCCGCGTCGGCCGAGGTCGTGGGCCGCGGCGATCCCGTGGTCGAGCCGGCGCCGCCCGCGGCCGCCGCGGGCCGCCCCGATCCGCAGGCGCGCGTCGCCATGTTCACCGAGGGGCGCGCGCACGAAACGCCGGTCTACGACCGCGACTCGCTCAAGCCCGGCCACGCGATCGACGGCCCCGCGATCGTGGTGGACCGCAACGCCACGACGGTGGTCGAGCCGGGCTGGCGCGCCGCGGTCACGCCCAGCGACCACCTGGTGCTGCGCCGCGTGGTCGCCAAGCGGCGCCAGGCCGCGATCGGCACGACCGTCGATCCCGTGATGCTCGAGGTGTTCAACAACCTGTTCATGTCGATCGCCGAGCAGATGGGCGTCACGCTCGGCAACACCGCCTATTCGGTCAACATCAAGGAGCGGCTCGACTATTCCTGCGCCATGTTCGACGCGGAAGGGGGGCTCATCGCCAACGCGCCGCACATGCCGGTGCATCTGGGCTCGATGGGCGAGAGCGTGCGCGCGGTGCTGCGCGCCCGGCGCGGGACGCTCAAGCCCGGCGACGTCTGCGTGCTGAACGCGCCCTACAACGGCGGCACGCACCTCCCCGACATCACGGTCATCACCCCCGTGTTCCACGAGGACGACAAGACCGTCCTGTTCTTCGTGGGCAGCCGCGGCCACCACGCCGACGTGGGCGGCATCACGCCCGGCTCCATGCCGCCGGACAGCAGGGTAGTGGAGGAAGAAGGCGTGCTGCTCGACAACGAGCTCCTGGTCGAGGGCGGCCGGTTCCGCGAGCGGGAAATCTCCGCGATCTTCCTCGGGGCCAAGTACCCGGCGCGCAACCTGCACCAGAACCTGGCGGACCTGCGAGCGCAGATCGCCGCCAACGAAAAGGGCGTGCAGGAGCTGAAGCGCATGGTCGGGCATTTCGGCCTCGCCACGGTGCAGGCCTACATGAAGCACGTGCAGGACAACGCGGAAGAACAGGTGCGCCGCGTGCTCGACGTGCTGAAGGACGGCTCTTTCGCCTACGCGATGGACGACGGCAGCGTCATCAAGGTCGCGATCTCGATCGACAAGAAGGCGCGGCGCGCCCGGATCGACTTCACGGGCACCTCGCCGCAGCGCCCCACCAACTACAACGCGCCCTCGGCGGTGTGCCGGGCCGCGGTGCTCTACGTGTTCCGCACGCTGGTGGACGACGACATCCCGATGAACGAGGGCTGCCTGAAGCCGCTCGACGTCATCATCCCCGAGGGCTCGATGCTGAACCCGCGCTATCCCGCCGCCGTCGTCGCGGGCAACGTCGAGACCTCGCAGTGCATCACCGATGCGCTTTACGGCGCGCTGGGGGTGATGGCGGGCGCGCAGGGCACCATGAACAACTTCACCTTCGGCAACGACCGGCACCAGTACTACGAGACCATCTGCGGCGGCTCGGGCGCGGGCGAGGGCTTCGACGGCACCTCGGCGGTGCACACCCACATGACCAATTCGCGCTTGACCGACCCCGAGGTGCTGGAATGGCGCTTCCCGGTCCTGTTGGAGAGCTTCGCGATCAACCGCGGCTCGGGCGGGGCGGGGCAGTGGCGGGGCGGCGACGGCACCATCCGCCGCGTGCGGTTCCTCGAAAAGATGACCGCCGTGATCCTGGCCAACCACCGCCGCGTGCCGCCGTTCGGGTTGCAGGGCGGGGCGCCGGGGCGGCTCGGCCGCAACTGGGTCGAGCGCATGGACGGCACGCGCGTGGAGCTCACGGCCTGCGACAAGGCCGAGATGGAGCCGGGCGACGTGTTCGTGATCGAGACGCCCTCCGGCGGCGGCTACGGGCCCCCGGCGGCCAGGCGCGCAGGCGAGCCAGCCAAACAGGCGGCGGACTGACATCGCCTCATCCTTCGACAGGCTCAGGATGAGGCTGTAAGAATCGTCCTCATGTTGAGCCTGTCGAAGCATGAGGACGGCATGCCGTCATGACTGCGCTTTTCCCCGACTTTCCGGCGCTGCTCGCGTTCGTCGCCGCGGGCCTGGCGCTCAACCTGACGCCCGGGCCCGACATGACCTACGTCGCGGCGCGCGGGGCGGCGGAGGGAAGGCGCGCGGGCGTCGTCTCGGCCCTCGGCGTCGGCGCGGGGTGCGTGGTGCACACCGCGTTCGTGGCCCTCGGCCTCGCGGCGGTGCTCGCCGCCTCGGCCGCGGCCTATCAGGCCGTTCGCTGGGTCGGCGCTGCGTACCTGCTCTACGTCGCCTGGCAGATCTGGCGCCAGGGCGAGGCGCCGCCGCGGCTCGACGCGCCGCCGGCCGCGGGCGCGTGGCGCGTGTTCTGGCAGGGGGCGCTCATCAACGTGCTCAATCCCAAGGTCGCGCTGTTCTTCCTCGCCTTCCTGCCGCAGTTCGTCGATCCCGGGGCGGACCACGTGGCGCTGCGCCTCGTGGTTCTGGGCGCGATCTTCAACACCACGGGCACCGCCGTGAACCTCGCGGTCGGCGTGATGGCGGGCGAGGCGGGGCGGCTGTTCGCGCGGCGCCTGGCGTGGTGGCGCTGGCAGAACCGCGCCGTCGCCCTGGTGCTGGCGGCGCTGGCCGCCCGGCTCGCGCTCCAGCCGTCCAGGGGCTGAGCGCCCTTGACCTGGGCCGCCGGCGCGGCCTAATCTGGCTAGCCAGACAGCTAGCCAGGAAGAATCCAATGGCCGCCAAATGGTCGCTTCAGGAGGCGAAGAACAAGTTCAGCGCCGTGGTCGAGGCCGCCCGGCGCAAGGGGCCGCAGACCGTCACCAAGCGCGGCCAGGACGCCGTCGTCGTGGTGTCGGCCGAGGACTTCGAGCGCCTGCGCAAGCTGGAAGAAGAGCGGAAACCGAGTCTTGCCGAGTTCCTGCTGTCGGGACCAAGGTTCGACGGCGAGATCGAGCGCATGGAAGTCAAATTGCGCGACGTGAAATTTTGAAGTTCCTCCTCGATACCGTCGTTCTTTCGGAGGCGCGCAAGCCGCGGCGCGATACCCATGTCGCGCGCTGGCTGGCGTTGGTTGCTCGCAACGAGCTATTCGTCAGCGTCGCCTCCATCGTCGAAATCCAGCGCGGCATTATCCTGGCGCAGCGCCGAAACCGCGAGTTCGCGCAGGCGCTGGAGCAATGGCTTGGTACGATCATCGCGCGCTACGCCGGCCAAATAGTTCCGGTGGGCCTGGGCGTTGCACGGCGCTGGGGTGCGCTGTCCGCTGCCATCGGTCACCGCGAGCTGGACCTAGCGATCGCTGCCACGGCGCTGGAGCACGACATGGTGGTCGTTACCCGCAATACCAGCGATTTCCTGCCGGCCGGCGTACCCGTATTGAATCCGTTCGCGCCGCATCCGGCCGTCATTCAACCCCGGTCCCCGCACTGATGCGATGGGGCTGACGCGCCGGGCGATCTGCGCTAGGCTCAAACGCAGCCGATAACCCGCAAAACTCTGGGGTCTTGGGACATGGTCGCGCAGACGGCGCCGCGCTTCAGCGCCACGGTCGAGGAACTCCGCCGCCGCTTCGGCGAGCGCGTCTCGACCTCGCCCGCGGTGCGCGAGCACCACGGCAAGGACGAATCCTATTTCCCCTACGCCCCGCCCGACGCCGTGGTGTTCGCCGAATCGACCGAGGAAGTCAGCGAGATCGTGCGCCTGTGCGCGCGCCACAAGACGCCGGTGATCGCCTACGGCACCGGCACGTCGCTGGAAGGCCACGTGCTGGCGATCCACGGCGGCATCTGCGTCGACCTGAGCCGCATGAACAAGATCCTGCGCGTCAACGCCGAGGACCTCGACGTCACGGTCGAGGCCGGCGTGACGCGCAAGACCCTCAACAACCACATCAAGGACACCGGGCTGTTCTTCCCGATCGACCCGGGGGCCGACGCGTCGCTGGGCGGCATGGCCTCGACGCGTGCCTCGGGCACCAACGCGGTGCGCTACGGCACCATGCGCGAGAACGTGCTGGGCTTGACCGTGGTGCTGGCCGACGGGCGCGTGATCCGCACCGCGCGCCGCGCCAAGAAATCGGCCGCGGGCTACGACCTGACGCGCCTGTTCGTCGGTTCCGAGGGCACGCTCGGCATCATCACCGAGGTGACGCTGCGGCTCTACGGCATTCCCGAGCAGATCTCCTCGGCGGTCTGCGCGTTCCCCAGCGTCAAGGCGGCCGTGGACAGCGTCATCACCATCGTGCAGTCCGGCATCCCGATCGCGCGGGTCGAGCTGCTCGGCGCCAAGCTGATCGACGCGGTCAACAAATTCTCCAAGCTCGACCACAAAGTGGCGCCGACGCTGATGTTCGAGTTCCACGGCACCAAGGCCTACGTCGAGGAGCAGGTGGCGGCGGTCGAGGCGATCGCCGAGGAGCACGGCGGCGAGGGCTTCCGCTGGGCGCACACCATGGAGGAGCGCAACAAGCTGTGGCAGGCGCGCCACGACGCCTATTTCGCGGGGCTCCAAACCCGGCCGGGCTGCCGGGCGGTGTCGACCGACGTGTGCGTGCCGATCTCGCGCCTGGCGGAATGCATCGCCGAGACCGAGCGCGACATGGACGCGGCCTCGATGCCGATCCACATCCTGGGCCACGTGGGCGACGGCAATTTCCACCTCATGATGCTGATCGACCCCAACAGCAAGGCCGAGCTCGACGAGTCGCATCACTTGAACGAGCGGCTGGTGAACCGCGCGCTTCGGCTCGAGGGCACCTGCACCGGCGAGCACGGGGTGGGCATGGGCAAGCTCGACTTCCTGGTGGCCGAGCACGGCGACGCCGTCTCGGTCATGCGCATGATCAAGAAGACGCTCGACCCCGACAACATTTTGAACCCGGGGAAGATTCTGCGGATGAATTGAGCCACGCGGCCGTCCGTTGCGAACCTACGCCGTCAACGGGCAACCGCCGCGTCTTCTCGACCAACACTGGTTTCCGCCATAGACTGCCGTTCGCCGGAGCGCCGCCCCGCGGGGCTGCGCTCCGCGCGGGGATGCGGGAGGGGCGTCGGCGCGGCAGGCCATGGCGGATGCGAGCGCGGGCGACGGCGCGGCGCCGTTTTGCCGAATCGAGAATTTCCTCGCGCCCGGGCAATGCGCCCGGCTGCTGGCGTGCGCGTTCGCCAGCAGATCGCAATTCGAGGCCAGCACGACCACGACCGGCGCCAAGAACTACCGACGCTCGGCCGTTCTGTACTGGCCGCCCGAGCCGCTGCTCTCCATCGTCGCGCCGATCAGGAGCTGCATGCCGTTCGTCGTGCGCAGCCTCGGCCAAAGGCGCTTCCGCGTGCGCAAGGTCGAAGTCCAGGTCACCGCGCACAACGACGGCGATTTCTTCAAGGTCCACACCGACAACGGCGACAGGATCACCGGGCGGCGCGTGATCACGTTCGTCTACTACCTGCACCGCGTTCCCCGCCGCTTCGCGGGCGGCGAGTTGAAGCTGTTCACCGGGGTGGGGCGCAAGGCGCCGATCGAGATAGAGCCGCGCAACAACACCATCGTGTTCTTCCGCAGCGACCGCGAGCACGCGGTCCGGCGCACCCATTGCCGGTCGCGGCGGTTCGAGGACGGCCGGTTCACCATCAACGGATGGATTTGCCGCTGATGCGCCGGGGCCGGATCGCGGCGCAAGCCGGCGAAACGCGCCGGCCATCGCTCGCCAATCGGGCTATTGAATGTCGCGAGCAACCGGCGATAGAGTTTTTCCCACTAATGGAGCGTCGGGCCAGGCAAGGCCCGCCAAGGGGGGGAGCATGGCCGGCAAGGGCGGCAGAGGCAGCGGTTCACCGCCACGCCCGGCGCCACGGCCTGCGCCGGCGCCCAAGCCGCCAGCGCCCAGACCGCCTGCCCCGAAACCGCCGGCGCCTCGTCCGCCCGCCCCAAAGCCGCCGACACCGCGCCCACCGGCGCCGCCGCCCAAGCCTCCGGCGCCGCCGCCGAAGCCGCCAGCGCCGCCGCCCAAGCCGCCGCCGGGGCCGCCCAAGCCGCCGGCGCCGCCGAAACCGCCGAAGCCTTCGCCGCACGGGCCGAAGCCGAACCTGAACCTGCCCGTCGGCAACCTGAGTTCGAAGTACGAGTCGAACGGCCGGCCGGGAACCATCGCGCGCGACAGCACGGGCGGCAACAGCTACGGCATGTACCAGATGGCCTCGGAGCGCGGCGCGGTCGCGGATTTCCTGAAATACGCCAAGAAGGCCGACCCGGCGGTCGCCGCGGCGCTCGAACGCGCGGGCGGCGACAAGGCCGCGCGCACCGGGACGGCCGAGTTCAAGAAGACGTGGCGCGACCTGGCGACCCAGGACCCGGTCAAGTTCGCGCAACTGCAGCATGCCTACGTCAAGGACAAGATGTACGGCGTCGCCGCGTCGGGAATGAAATCCAAGTTCGGAGTCGACCCTGCCGCGCGCTCGAACGCGTTGCGCGAGGTGATCTGGTCGACCGCCGTTCAGCATGGTGCAAGCGGCAGCCAGAAAGTGGTGGGCAACGCGCTCGCCGGCCGCCCGGCCGGCAGCCTCGGCGACCGCGAGCTGATCCAGGCGATCTACGCCGAGCGCGCCAAGCACTTCACCAAGAGCACGCCCAAGGAGCGCGAGGCCGTCCTGAACCGCTTCAAGCAGGAGGAACAGGACGCCCTGAAGATGTTGGAAGGGGAGAAACGCTAGCCGGGCTTCGCGTCCCTACACGTTGAACCGGAAATAGATCACGTCGCCGTCCTGGACCACGTAGTCGCGGCCTTCGAGCCGCATCTTGCCCGTGTCCTTCGCGCCCTGCTCGCCGCCGGCCGCGACGTAGTCGTCGTAGGCGATCACCTCGGCGGCGATGAAGCCGCGCTGGATGTCGGTGTGGATCGCGCCCGCGGCCTCGGGCGCGTTGGCCCCGCGCCGCACGGTCCAGGCGCGCGCCTCCTTCGGTCCCGCGGTGAAGAAAGTGATCAGGTCCAACAGGCCGTAGCCCGCGCGGATCACGCGCTTGAGGCCCGGCTCCTCGAGGCCCAGGTGCTCCAGAAACTCGCGCCGTTCCGCCTCGCTGTCGAGGTGCGCGAGCTCGGCCTCGATCGCCGCCGACACCACGACGCACGCCGCGCCCTCGGCCCGCGCGCGCTCGGCCACGCGGCGCGAATGCGCGTTGCCTTCCGCCGCCGCCGCTTCCTCGACGTTGCAGACATAGAGCACCGGCTTGTCGGTCAGGAGCTGAAGCTGCTTGAGGATGGGCTGTTGCTCCGCGGAGAGCGCGACCGAGCGCGCCGGTTTGCCCGCCTTCAGCGCCTCCAGAACCGTCTCCATCACCGCAAGCTCAGCCTTGGCCCCGGCGTCCTGGCCCCGCGCCTTCTTGCGCGCGGCCTCGGCGCGGCGTTCCAGGCTGTCGAGGTCGGCCAGCATCAGCTCGGTGTCCACCGTGTCGGCGTCGCGGATCGGGTCGACCGTGGCCTCGACGTGAATGACGTCGCCGAGCTCGAAGCAGCGCAGCACGTGCACGATCGCGTCCACCGCCCGGATGTTGCCGAGGAACTGGTTGCCCAGGCCCTCGCCCTTGCTGGCGCCGCGCACCAGGCCCGCGATGTCGACGAACTCGAGGAACGTCGGCACGACCTGCGCCGACTTTGCGAGCCTGCCCAGCGCGTCGAGCCGCTCGTCGGGCACCGCGACGCGGCCCACGTTCGGCTCGATGGTACAGAACGGGTAGTTCGCGGCCTGTGCCTGCGCCGTCATGGTGAGCGCGTTGAACAGCGTCGACTTGCCCACGTTCGGCAGGCCGACGATCCCGCAATTGAATCCCACGTCAGTCTTTTTCCTGTGCCTGGGGAGGGGTGGAGGGCGGCTTGGGCGGTTTCGGCGGCTTGGTCAGCACGTCCACCTTGGTCATGAACGCGTTGTCGTTGCCCGCGAGCAGCAACGGCAGCGCCTCGGCCACCGCCTCCACGGTCTTGTCGAGCGTCGGCAGCTCGGCCTTTGCGAAGTCGCCGAGCGCGTGGCGCAGCACCAGCGCCTTGTCGCCGGGATGGCCGATGCCGATGCGCACGCGCCGGAATTCCGGCCCGATATGCGCGTCGATGTCGCGCAGGCCGTTGTGCCCGGCGGTGCCGCCGCCGGTCTTGGCCTTCACCTTGAACGGCTTCAGGTCCAGCTCGTCGTGGACCACGATCACCTGGCCCGGCTTCAGCTTGTAGAAGCGCATGGCCGCGGCCACCGACCGGCCGGAATCGTTCATGTAGGTCTGCGGCTTCAGCGCCAGCACGCGCTCGCCCGCGATCTCGCCCTCGGCCGCGAGGCCCTCGAATTTCGCGCGCCACGGGCCGAACTTATGGCGCCGGCAAACCGCGTCCACCGCCAGGAAGCCGACATTGTGCCGGTTGCGCTCGTATTTGGGGCCGGGATTGCCGAGCCCCACCAGGAGAAGCATGGGCGGTACCGACGCGCGGCCTCACCCTTCGACAAGCTCAGGGTGAGGCCGTTGGCATTGCGGGGAGCGCCTCGTCCTGAGCCTGTCGAAGGACGGGGCGCCGTTGGAACGCAGCGCGGATCAGCCCTTCTTGCCGCCGGCCGGGGCCGCGGGCTTGGCGCCCGCCGCAGGCGCGGCGCCCTTGGCGCCGGGCGCAGCACCGGGCGCGGGCTTGGCCCCGGGGGCGGCGCCAGGGACTGCACCGGGTGCGGCGCCAGGCGCGGCGCCAGGGGCGGCACCGGGAGCGGCGCCCTCGGCGCCGGGGACCGCGCCCTCGACCACGCCGGCCGCAGCCGCCGCGGCCGCGGCTTCCGCCGCCGCGCGCGCTTCCTCGGCCGCCGCCTTCGCGGCGCTCGGCACCGCGACCGAGGCGATGGTGAAATCGCGTCCGATGATGGTCGGCCTGACGCCCTCGGGCAGCTTCACCTTGCTGATGTGCACGCTGTCGCCGATCTCGAGGCCCGTCAGGTCCACCACCAGCTTGTCGGGGATGGTGGAGAGCGTGCAGTAGCACTCGACCTCGCGGCGCACGATGTTGAGCACGCCGCCCTTCTTCAGGCCCGGGCTCTCGGCCTCGTTGACGAACTGCACGGGCACGCCGACGCGGATGCGCGTCTTGGCGTCCACACGCATGAAGTCGAGGTGCATGGGATGGTCCGTCACCGGGTCGTACTGCACGTCGCGCGGCAGCACTTGGTGGTCCTTGCCGTTCACCTTGATGGTGACGGGCCGGGCGAAGAACCCGCGCCGGCGCGCCTCGCGCGCGACTTCCTTCGGGTCCATCGCGATCATCAGGGGCGGCTCTTTCTGGCCGTAGATCACGGCGGGAACTTTGCCGGCGCGGCGCGTCGAGCGGGCGGCCCCCTTTCCGGCCCCCCCACGCGTCTCGGCGGTCATGGTGACGGCATTGGCCATGGCGGCACGGACTCCTTGCAACTGGTTCAATTCCTTGGATTTTTCCGGCCGCCTCCAGGGGTGCGGCACGGGTTGCTGCTGGCGTCCGCGGGCCCAAGGTCCGCCGCGGGGCGCACGCTTTTATACCGGTTTCGCCCCGGCGTCGACTCAGTCGAACAGGCTGGAGACCGAGCGTTCCTCGCTGATGCGCTGGATCGCCTCGGCCAAGAGCGGGGCGATGGTGATCTGGCGCACGTTGGGGGCTGCTTTCATCTCCTCGGTCGCCATGATGCTGTCGGTGGTCACCAGCGCCTTCAACGGCGAGGCCTTGACCCGCGCCACCGCCCCGCCCGAGAGCACCCCGTGCGTCACGTAGGCCGTCACCGACGTGGCGCCCTTCTCGGTCAACGCCACGGCCGCGTTGCACAGCGTGCCGGCGGAATCGACGATGTCGTCCACCATGATGCAGTGCCGGCCGCCCACCTCGCCGATGATGTTCATCACCTCCGACACGCCGGCGCGCTCGCGCCGCTTGTCGATGATCGCGAGCTCCGCCTCCAGGCGCTTGGCGATCGAGCGCGCACGCAACACCCCGCCCACGTCGGGCGAGACGATCACCGGCTGGTCGCCCGGGAAGGTCGCCCGGATGTCCTTGCTGAACACCGGGGCGGAGAACAGGTTGTCCGTGGGGATGTCGAAGAAGCCCTGGATCTGCCCGGCATGCAGGTCCATGGTCAGCACGCGGTGGGTGCCGGCCTCGGTGATCAGGTTCGCCACCAGCTTGGCGGTGATCGGCGTGCGCGAGCCGGTCTTGCGGTCCTGCCGCGCGTAGCCGTAATAGGGCAGCACCGCCGTGATGCGTCGCGCCGACGCGCGCCTGAGCGCGTCGATGGTGATCAAGAGCTCCATCAGGTTGTCGTTGGCGGGGAACGAGGTGGACTGGACGACGAACACGTCCTCGCCGCGCACGTTCTCCAGGATTTCGACGAAGATCTCCATGTCCGAGAAGCGGCGGATCGCCGCCTTGGTCATGGGCACGTTGAGATAGGCGGCGATCGCCTCGGCCAGCGGCCGATTGCTGTTGCCGGCGATTATTTTCATGCCGCCGTCCTCGAGATGTCAGGAAACCGGAAAGAACTTGTGCTAGCCCGCCCCCGCGGAAAGCGCGCGGAAGCTATCAATTCACCGGGGCTTTGTCCACGCGGGTGGAGAACGGGGCCTGGGGCTTCGCCGCCTCCCAGCGTGCCGGGTCCAGGGGCGCGTAGGCCACCACTTCGCCCAGCGCCACGAGTCGGCCCGCGAATCGGACCGCGAGGTAGCGCCCGGACGCGCCCTGCGGCAGCCGGATTTCGAACGCGTCGGCGGCTTGCGCGCGCGCCAGCGCCGGCCCGAGACGCCCGCGCGCGTTGCCGAGATGCACCGCGATCTCCTGGTCCTCCTCCATCCACAGGCCGAACAGGAACACCGAGCCCACCTCGGCCGGCGTGCCCAGGTCGATCTCGACGGTCGCGCCCGGCGGCATCTGGTGCGGCAGGGCGTTCTCGGCCCGGCCGTCGGTCAGGCTCAGGAACGCCAGGCCCGGCGGCACCATCTTGACCTCGCGCTGGCGCGTCAGCGGCGGCGGGTTGCCGCCGGCGATGCTGCGCGGCGCCCCGCGATAGACCGCGTGGTACACCGTGCCGTCGGCTTGGCGCTGCTCCAGGCTCGCCTGCGGGCGGTAGGTCCAGCCGAGCTCCTGCAACGCCAGGCGCGAGAACGCGATCTCGGGCTTGCCGTTGACGAAGGGCAGGAACGGCCCGCCGCCGTTGGACGAGGTCAGCTCCACGCCATAGACCGGCTGGTCCACGCTCTTGCCGGTGGGCAGGGGGGCGAAGCGGAACGCCACCTGCCGCGCGTCGCCGTCGGCCTTGGCGCCGCCGTCCCAGAGATAGAGCGTTGGCAGGCGCCCGCGCGCGTTCTGCGCGGTGAACGTCACGCGCGCCTCGGGCGTCTTGGCCGCGTCGCCGTCGCCCGGCGCGGCGCGTACCAGCCAGGTCTTGGGTCGCCCCGCCGGGGCCTGCGCTAGGGAGCCGAGCTGGAAGCTGAAGCGCCCGCCGCGGTCGCTGCGCGCGACCTTCACCGGCTCGCCTTTCTTCACCGCCTCGTCGGGCTCGACGCCGGTTATGTCGTAAAGCTCCACGCGCACGTTGGCGGCGCTCAGGGGCGCGTCGGCCTCGACCGTGCCGGCGAGCGTGCCGGCGGGCACGCCGTCGCGCGCCTGCGCGCGCTCGGGCTGCTTGTCGCTGCCGAACAGGCCGATGCGGTCGATGAGGCCGCAGCCGCCCAGCGCCAGCGTCGCGGCGAGCGCGGCGAACGCACCGAGTCTGCGGATCATTTCGGCGTCGGCACTTGGGCGGTCGAAGGCGGCGCGGCCGACGCGGCCGAGAGCTGATCGAACAGGTCGCTCAGGCCCTGCACCGCATTCTCGGCCACGGCATTCGCGATGCCGCCCCAGGGGCCGTCGAGCCGGCCGGCCGGAATCCTGTTGGCCTGGCCGATGGTGCCGAGGCGCCTGCCGTCGGGCGCGAGCACGGTCCAGTCGATGCGCACTTCCTGCTGCTGGGCGGCGAGATCGGTAACCGCGACCCGGCCCACGACGATCGCCGCCGGATTCCGGTTCTCCTCCACCACCGCGATCGCGGCGCGGCCGAGGAACTGGCGCATGGCGCGCGCCAGCGATTCGCCGCCGTCGCCCGGCGCGCCCTCGATCGGGCGCAGCGCCACGGCCAGCGATTCGCCCGGCCCGGCGACGGAAGCCGCGGCGGCGGGCGTGGGCGCCTGCGCGGTCTGCGGGCGCTTCGCCTTGTCCTGCGCCGCCGCTTGCGCGCCCTTGGCCGGGGCGCGGCCCAGGCCCGTGCCCATCGGCGGCACCACGGTGTTGACGTTGGCGTCGAGCCTGACCGGCGGCTCCTTGCGCAGCGCGAGCTGCTCGCGCGCGTCGGGCAGCAGCTTGGCGATGCCCGCCGAGGAATCGCGTGCGAGCTGCGTCATCGCCGCCGGGTCGCCCGCCAGCCACGCCTTGGCGTCCACCAGCCGGCGCACCTGGTGGTTGCCGAGCGACTGGCCCTTCGCGTCCACCAGCAACCAGTAGATCTGGACATCCATCCCTTTGCCCGAGGGGAACTCGAGCACCTGGCCCTTGAGGCGGAAGCTCTTGGCGTTGCCCTGGCCCAGATAGGCGGGCACCTCGGCTTTGGCCAGCTCGTCGATCAGCGCCGCCATGAACTTGTTCCGGCCCTGCGGCGGCAGGTCGGCGATCTCGTCCACCGCGATTCCCGCCGGATCGGCGAGTCGCAGCAGCTCGTTGACTTCGCCGGCGGCGGGCATGAACGGCCGCGGCGGGTCGCCACAGGCGCCCAGGGCCGACGCCAGGGCCAGCGCCGCCGCCGCGCCGATTCGCCTACACCGCCAGGACACAGGCCACCACCATGCCCACCAGGAGGAATCCGAGGAAGATGAAGAGATGCGGCATCGCCCTTCAGTTTACCACGAGATCGAGCGGCATCTTCGATAAGGGCGCGCAACCGTGCTTCGTCACCTCCACCGTGTAGCCCGGCGCCATCGCCAGGTTGTTGTCGCTGTCCACCGCGATCATGTGCAGGAAGAACACCATGCCGGGCTCGGCCAGGACCGGGTTGCCCTGGTAGAACATCGGCCAGTCCATCCAGTTGGGCGCGAACGTCGTGCCCAGGCTGTAGCCGCAGGCGTTGAAGCGGTGCTGGCGGTAGCCGCCCTTGTCGAACACGCGGGCGTAGGCGTCGAACACCTCGCCGATCGGCCGGCCGGGCTTGAGCGCCGCCTTGCACGCCTCCATGGCTTCGAGCGCGCATTTGTGCATGGCGACCTGGCGCGGGTCGGGCCTGCCGATCAGGATCGTGCGCATCAGGCAGGCATGGTAGTGCCGGTAGACTCCGGCGAACTCGAGCATGAGCTGGTCCTGCGCCGACAGGTTGCGCCGGCCGCTGAAATAGCGGCACAGAAGCGCGTCCTTGCCCGAGCCGATGATGAACTCGTTGGCCGGGTCGTCGCCGCCGCCGCGGATGATCGCGCCCTGCATCGCCGCCAGGATGTCGCCCTCGAACGCGCCGGGTTTCGCCAGGCGGTTGGCCTCCACTAGGGCCGCGTCGGCCAGCTCCGCCGCCTTGCGCACATACGCGAGCTCGGCCGGGCTTTTCACCACGCGCAGCCTGTTCACCAGGTCCGAGGCGTCGGCGAGCGCGCAGAAGCCCTGGAGCGCCGCTTCCAGGCGCTTGCCGTTGCGCGCGGTGAGGCCGTAGGCCTCGTACTCCACGCCCAGCTTCTTGCCCTTGCAGCCGAGCCCTTGCAGATGTCCGCGCAACTCGCCCGCCGGGTCGGCGCCCTGGCGGTCGGCCCAGATGCGGATGTCCTCTATGTCCGAGGTGTGCCGCGCCTGGCGCAGGTCGGGCAGGCGCGTCATCAGGAAGAACTTCCCGTCCGCGCCCAGGTACAGGCACTGGAAGAACACGTAGCCGAACGTGTCGTAGCCCGTGAGGTAATACATGCTCTCCTGGCGGAACATGAGAAGGCCGTCGAGGCCCTCGGCCTGCATGGCCTTGCACGCCTTGGCGCGCCGCCCCGCCAGTTCCTGTTCGCTGAAATGGATCGCCACGTCTAGCCCTCCAACACGATGACCGAAAGGTTCCTGCCGTAGTCCGGCTCGCCCAGGCGCGTCGCGCGCCGGTAGCTGAAGAAGCGCGCCGCGTCGGCGCAGGTGTCGGCCCGGACGGCTTCGACGCGGGCGAGTCCCAACGCCCCGAGGCGCCGCGCCAGGTAGCCGGGTAGATCGAACATGCAGTGCCCCGCGCGCGAAGCGGGCCGGAAGAATTCCGCGCTCGCGGCGTCTTGCTCCAGGAACGGGCGCGGGAACCCGGGTCCCACCTCGTAGGACGCCTGCGCGATGCACGGGCCGATCGCGGCCGCGATGCGCTCGGGCCTGGCGCCGAGCTTCGCCATCGCGGCGACCGCGGCCTCGGCCACGCCTTGCAGCGCCCCGCGCCAGCCCGCGTGCGCCGCGCCGATCACCCGCGCCCTGCGGTCGGCGAGCAGGATCGGCGCGCAATCCGCGGTCAGGATGCCGAGCGCGATGCCCGGCCGGTCGCACACGAGGGCGTCGGCGCGCGGCGCCTCGCCGGGCTGCCACGGCTTGGTCGCGTGCGCCACGTCGACGCCGTGCACCTGATAGACGGTCACGAGGGCGTCGCCGCCGAGGCCCAGCCGCGCGACCGAGCGGCGCCGGTTCTCCACGACGTTGAGCGGATCGTCGCCCGAGCCGAAGCCGCAGTTGTTGGAGGCGTAGAGGCCGCCGCTCGCGCCGCCCGCGCGCGTGAAGAACCCGTGGCGCACGCCGCCGCCGTCCATGCCGTCGAGTGCGATCATCGCGCTCCTTGAGGGGCAAACGCCGCCGGTGGGTCAGAATCCCGCGGGCGGCTCCGCGCCCCGCGGCGCCAGGGCCAAGGCCTTGAACAAGGTGCCCATTTCCTCGGGCGCGATCAACCGCTTGAGGGCCGCTGCGACGGCTTGGCGGGTTTGCCCATCCGCGTCGGCGGAAAGCCGGGAGGCGCGCTGCTCGATTCCCAGGCGCTTCAGGAACTCGCCCTGCGCCACCGGCCCGAACGCCCGCGCGCCCGCCTGCTCCGCGGCCGCGGCGAGGGCCTGGAAATCCACCCTCGCGGTCAGGTCGGATTCGCCGGGCGAGTCGAACACGCCGACCTTGCGGTGCCCGCGCACCGCCTGGAGCGTGTCGCCGGGCTCGCTCTCGGCCGGCCCGTAGTCGAGGATCAGCGCCGCGCCGCCCTTGTCCGCGATTCGCCGCGCGATCGCCTGGACCAGCGCGAGCGACTGGGGCGACAGCTCGACGACGCTGCCCGCGGGCGCGCGCGCCAGGGCCGGCGGCAGCAGCTTCGCCCACGGGCTTGGGGCCGGCGCCAGGCCGAAGCGGAGCGCCCCGCCGGCGTCGAGGCCCACCATGCGCTCGGCGATGCCGCGATCCGTGACCGCGAACTGCCGGACCGGCAGCGCATCGAAGAACTCGTTGGCAATGAGCAGGAGCGGCCCGTCCGGCACGGTGTCGAGCGCGTCGTGCCAGCGCACGTCGAGCCCCGCCAGCGCCGCGCGCTGCCTGCGCTTCAAGCCGGGGCCGATCTCGACCAGGTTGATGCGCGCGGCCTCCAGGAACCCCGGCGCGGCCTTGCAGGCGCGCAGCGCGTCGGCCATCAGCGTGCCGCGCCCGGGCCCGAGCTCGACCAGCTCGACCGGCCGGGGCGCGCCCATGAGCCGCGTCCACGCGTCGGCGCACCACAGCCCGACAAGCTCGCCGAACATCTGCGAGACCTCGGGCGCGGTCGTGAAATCGCCCTTCCGCCCGAACTGGTCCCGGCCAGGCTCGTCGCGCGTGTAATAGCCCTCGCACGGGTCGGCGAGGCAGAGCGCCATATACTCGGCGACGGAGATCGGCCCTTCGGCGGCGATGCGCCGGGCGATGCGCCGCCTGAGGCCGGTCATGCCGCCTTGCGCGCGGTCGCGGCGAGGTAGAGCCCGAAGGCGATCATCGGCAGCGTCAAATACTGGCCCATGGTCAGGCCGAACGCGAGATAGCCGAGCTGAACATCGGGCTCGCGCACGAACTCCACGGCGAAGCGCGACAGGCCGTAGACGACGAGGAACGTCCCGCTCATCAGCCCCACGCGCGCCCGCGCCCCGTTCTTGAGCAAGAGCCACAGCACGGCGAACAGCACGACGCCTTCCAGGAACGCCTCGTAGAGCTGGCTGGGGTGGCGGGGCAGGGGGCCGGCGCCGGGGAACACGAACGCCCACGGCGCGTCCGTCGTGCGCCCCCACAGCTCGCCGTTCACGAAATTCGCCAGCCGCCCGAACAGCAGGCCGAACGGCACGCACACCGCCACCACGTCGGCCAGCACGAAATAGGGCAGCTTCTCCCGGCGCGCGAACAGGTACATCGCCAGCAGCACGCCCAGAAGCCCGCCGTGGAACGACATGCCGCCGCTCCACAGCGCGAGGGCCTGCAAGGGATGCTCGACGTAGTAGAGCGGGTTGTAGAACAGGACATAGCCGGCGCGCCCACCCAGCACGATGCCGAGCGTCAGCCACAGGATGAAGTCGTCCATCTGCCGGGGGCTGACGAGCTTGGGCTCGCGCTTGCACAGCACGATGGCGTAGCGCCAGCCCAGCAGAATGCCCGCGATGTAGGCGAGCGCGTACCAGCGCACGACAACGGGCCCGATCGCCACGGCGACGGGATCGATCGCGGGGAAGGGGAGGACGAGCATCGCCGCTCTAGCGGTACGGGTCTTGCGTTTCCAGGAACCCGCGCACGTAGTGCGTCACGCCGTCCTCCAGGCTCGTGGTCTTCTTGGCGAAGCCCGCCTTGCGCAGCCGGTCGATCTTGGCTTCCGTGAAGTACTGGTACTTCGCGCGGATCTCCTTCGGCGTGTCGACCCATTCGATCGCGGGCTTCCGGCCCAGCGCCTTGAACACCGCCTGCGTCAGGTCGAGGAAGCTGCGCGCCTTGCCGCTGCCGACGTTGAACAGGCCCTCGGCGGCGGGATGGTCGTAAAGGAACATGAGCGCGTCGGTGCAGTCGCCCACCCACACGAAGTCGCGCAGCTGCCCGCCGTTCCGGTACTTGGGATTGTGCGAGCGGAACAGCCGCGCCTTCTTGCCCGCCTTGATGCGCTGGTGCGCGTGAAAGACGACCGAGGCCATCGCGCCCTTGTGGTACTCGTTGGGTCCGTAGACGTTGAAGAAGCGGACGCCCGCCCATTGCCGGGGCCTGGCGCCGTTGCCCTGGACGATGCGCGCCACGCGCCGGTCGAAGGCGAGCTTGCTCCAGCCGTAGGCGTTGAGCGGACGGAGCTTCGCGAGGTGCTGGGGGGAGAGATCGTCGTCGAACCCGGCGGCGCCGTCGCCGTAGGCCGCGGCGGAGGAGGCGTAGATCAGCCGCTTGGCGTGCCGCGCGCACCAGTCCCACAGGGTCTGGGACAGCGTGAAATTGGAATCGACGATCAGGTCGGCGTCGGTCTCGGTGGTCGAGGACACGGCGCCGAGGTGGAACACGGTCTCGATGCGCTCGCGGTTGGCGTCGAGGAAATCGCCGAGGGCCTCGGGCGGAACGAACGCGGCGATCTCGCGCTTGGCGACGTTGCGCCACTTCTCGCCGCGGCCGAGCCGGTCGCACACCGCGAGCTCGTGGTTGCCGCGCGCTTCCAGCGCCGCTAGGAGGTTCGAGCCGATGAACCCGGCGCCGCCGGTGACCAGGATCATTCGCCGCTCCGGTTGAAGGGTGCGGGACTTATAGGTCGCGGGGCGTGACGGGGCAAGGGCGGGGGACGTCAGCACGCCACGGCGCGCACGTGGCCATTCTTCGCGTAGGCCAGAATCGCCCGGTCGCGCGTAACGATGGGAACGCCGAGTTCACGCGCCGTCGCGACCAATAGTCGGTCCGCTGGGTCGCCGTGGAGCGTGGGCGGCAGGAAGGACGAGTCGAGCGCAGCTTCCGCGGTCAAGGCGGCGACGCGAACACCCACGCGGCCCACGAAATCCCGGAACCAGATCTTCGCATCAGGCTCGAATCTGAATCGGCCTTTGGTCGCCAGCAGTCCGATCTCCCAGGCCGACACCGGCGACACCAAAACCCCATCACCCGCCGCAGCGCGGGCGATCGCAACGCGCGCAGCACCGTCGATCGGTTCATCGCCGGCGATGAACACGATGGCGCAGGTGTCGAGCAGGACAGCCGACATCGTCTAGCGGAACAGCCGGCCTTCCTCGGCGTCCAGCTTCTCGTCGAGAACCGGCTTGGTGAAGTCGTACCCCGGAGGCGCCGTCATGCGGCCCTTCAAGCACCCAAACAGGCCGGCGGCGACTTCCCCGGTAGCGGGCGGGGGCCCCATGACCGCGACCGGGCGACCGCGCTTCGTCACCACGATGCGCTTAAGCTTCCGTGCGCGAAGGCGGTCGAATAAGTCAAGGCACTTGGCCTTGAACTCGCTCGCGGAAATCTGCAATTCGCCCTTGCTCATCGCGGTTATCCTATCATCGGTCATAAATTAGTGACTAGTCATATATATATGACTAGTCACCAGTTTTCAAGCCTCTGCGGGTGTTTCGGCGCTGGCATTGCCCCGCGCGAAGCGACGCGTTACTGGTTTTGGGTCAATCCCTGGCGCGACGGCGATGCCTACGGCGTCGAGATCGTGGACTATCATCGCTAGGAGACACGCAATGCCCGCGCTGTTGAAGAACCCGCATCCCGGCGACCTCCTGCGGGAGGAGTTCCTGAAGCCGCTGGGCCTGAGCCAGAACGCGCTCGCCCGCGCGCTCGCGGTGCCGCCGCGCCGGATCAACGAGATCGTTCACGGCGAGCGGGCGATCAGCGCGGACACCGATCTTCGCCTGTGCCGCTACTTCCGGCTGTCCGACGGCTTCTTCCTCCGGCTTCAGGTCGAATACGACCTGGAGCAGGCGCGGCGCGCGAGCGGCCGGCGCATCGCCCGCGAAGTCCCGGCGCGCAAGGCGGCCTGAGCGTCCAGAAAAAGGAGTACCCCACCATGCAGTTCGACCACCGGCTGATCGACGACCTGGCGCGCGTGGCGGGCGGGGCGCTCGGCACGCTCGCGGGCATGCGCGAGGAGGTCGAGGCGCGCCTGCGCCAGCAGTTCGAGCGCATCCTCGCCGGCATGGACCTGGTCACGCGCGAGGAGTTCGAGGTGGTGCGCGCGATGGCGGCGAAGGCCCGCGCCGAGCAGGAGGCGCTCAAGGAGCGCGTCGCGGAATTGGAAGCCAGGCTCGGCATCGCGCACAAGGCCCACGCGCCCCATGCGCCCGCGCACAAGGACGCGCACAAGCCCAAGGGCGAGTGAACGGCCGGCCGCCGTGGTGGGCCGCTAATAACAAGTCCCCCCTCCCCAGCGCGATGGGCCTCGCCCATCGCGCGACGCGGGAGGGGGAAAGGGGGAGGGGGCAGAGCGGCAAAACCGCTACGCCGCAACGGCCGCGACGTCGGAATCGAATTGTTGTTCGGTGCTTCTCGTGCGCGCTGATTTGATCTTCGTGGGGTCGCGGTGTCGACGCGGTTTGCATGTCCCCCTCCCCCTTCTCCCCCCCGCGAGGGGAGGGGGGACCGAAAAAATGGACGCGCCGTCGAATGATCGTCACTGCTCTCGCCTTATCCCCCTCGATTCAGCTCCGCCCATCCGTGCGCCGCGCAATTTTCTCTTGTGCGAATCAAGCGGTTACGGCAGCTTACCCGATATTGTGGATGGAAGAGCCGCGATCTACCAGATGCAGCGGCTCGAACCGTTCTAGGGGGAGCGGGCACGGCCGGGTGTCGCGGGAACGCCGGCCGCTCCGCTTTGAAGGAGGGACAAGGGATGACGACGGCAACGGTCGAACACGGCCCGCCCAAGTCCAACCCTCTCGATCTGGTCGAAGAAATCGTCACCGCCCACGACTGGCCGTTCGAGCGCTCCGGCGAGGAGGAGCTCGTGGCGCAGATCGCCGGGCGCTGGGGCGATTACCGGCTGTTCTTCACCTGGAACGCCGAGATCTCGGCGCTGCAGTTCACCTGCTCGCTCGACCTCAAGGTGCCGGAGAATCGCCGCAAGCCGGTGGTCGAGTTGCTGGCGCTGATCAACGAGTCGATGTGGACCGGCCATTTCGAGCTGTGCGCGGGCGAGAGCACCGCGATGTTCCGCCACAGCCTGTTGCTGCGCGGCGCGGGCGGCGCCAGCGTCGAGCAGCTCGAGGACCTGGTCGACGTGGCGCTGACCGAGGGCGACCGGTTCTATCCCGCGTTCCAGTTCGTGATCTGGGGCGGGCGCAGCGCGTCGGACGCCATGGTCTCGGCGATGATCGACACGGTGGGCGAGGCGTAACGCCCGCCGCCGTCCTTCGACAGGCTCAGGACTAGGCGCTAATAGAAGTCCTCACGGTGAGCCCTCGCCCTGAGCTTGTCGAAGGGGGCGAACCATGAGGACGTGATCCCGCCATGACCGGACCTCTGCTTCTGCTGGGCTGCGGCAAGATGGGCGGCGCGCTGCTAAAGGGCTGGCTCGCGCAGGGAATCGCCGGCACGGCCGAACGGCCCGTGCTGGTGGTCGAGCCGAGCGCGGAGGCCGTGCGCGCGTTCCTCGGCGCGAAGCACCTCAGCCACGTTCCGTCGCCCGACCGGCTGCCCGCGGGGTTCAAGCCCGCCATCGTGGTTCTGGCGGTGAAGCCCCAGACCATGGACCAGGCGCTCGCGGGAATCGCGGCAGCGAGGGAATCGAATCCGCTGTTCTTGAGCATCGCCGCGGGCAAGACGCTCGGCTACTTCGCGCGCCATCTCGGCGCGGACGCGGCCGTCGTGCGCTCGATGCCGAATCTGCCGGCTTCCGTGGGCCGCGGCGCCACGGTCGCGGTCGCGAATCCCCGCGTTACGCGGGAGATGCGCGAAACCGCCGGGCGCCTGCTCGCGGCCGTGGGCGAGGTGCACTGGGTCGAGGACGAAAGCCTGCTCGACGCGGTGACCGCGGTTTCCGGCGGCGGGCCGGCCTACGTGTTCCTGCTGATCGAAACGCTGGCGCAGGCGGGAATCGAATCGGGCCTGCCCGCCGATCTCGCGATGCGCCTCGCGCGCGCCACGGTGATCGGCGCGGGCGAGCTCGCGCGGCTCTCGCCCGAGCCCGCCGCGAAGCTGCGCGAGAACGTCACGAGCCCAGGCGGCACGACTCTGGAGGCCTTGAAGATTCTCATGGGCCCCGACGGCATCCAACCGCTGTTCGACCGCGCCATCGCCGCCGCAACCAAGCGCTCGAAAGAGCTGGCGGGGTGAGATCGAAAGCGCTTCGGCCGGTTCGCGAGCGGTCACCCTCCCCCTATCCCCCTCCCGTCAAGGGAGGGGGGACTCAAACAATGGAGTCCCCTCCCCCCTTGCGGGGGAGGGGTAGGGTGGGGGGGGGTGCGTTAGAGACGAAAAGCTAGATGCCCCTCTCTCCCTCCGCCCAGAAAGTGCAGGACGCGCTCGCGGCCGCCGGGTTCGCCTGCGAAGTCGTCGAGCTGGAAGCCTCCACGCGTACCTCGGCCGAGGCCGCGGCGGCCGTCGGCACCGACATCGCGCGCGGGGGCAGGGGACTCGATTTTGAGTCCCCCCTCCCCAGCGCAATGGCGACTGCCATTGCGCGACGCGGGAGGGGGTAGGGGGAGGGGCCGTCTCTTATCGGAGTCTTGAATGCCCCTCTCTCCCTCCGCCCAGAAAGTGCAGGACGCGCTCGCGGCCGCCGGGTTCGCCTGCGAAGTCGTCGAGCTGGAAGCCTCCACGCGTACCTCGGCCGAGGCCGCGGCGGCCGTCGGCACCGACGTCGCGCGCATCGCCAAGTCGCTGATCTTCCGCGCGGGCGACAAGCCGGTCCTGGCGATCGCGAGCGGCGTCAACCGCGTGGACGAGAAGAAGCTCGCCGTGCTGTTGGGCGCGAAGGTCGAGCGGCCCGACGCCGAGTTCGTGCGCAACCGCACCGGCTTCGCCATCGGCGGCGTGCCGCCCCTCGGCCACCCGACGAAGATCAAGACCTACATCGACCGCGACCTGCTCGCGCTGGGCGAAATCTGGGCCGCGGCCGGCACGCCCAACGCGGTGTTCAAGCTGCGCGCGGAGCAGCTTCAGGCCATGACCGGCGGCGAGGTCGCCGACATCGCGAAGCGCTAGCGCCCTCAGGCCCGCGCGGCGTGGTAGAGTCGCCCCATGCAAACCTCCGAGGCGATCGCCGTGGGCGTGGTGGCGGAGCGGCGCAAGCTCGATAGCCCTTGGGCCGACCATGACTGGCGCCCCTACGCGGTCCTGCCCGAGGCGCCCGCGCTCGAGGCCGGCAGCCTCGTCGGCGCCGAGGCGGGGCGCGAGCGCTTCTACATGGGCGCGCTCGAGTTGCGCCTGCACCGGCGCGAGACCGACAGCTATCGCGCGAACCTCGCGGGCGAACCGCGCCTCTACGTGGCACTTCGCCGCGGCGAGGGACCGCGTGGCCTGGGCGTGTCCGCGTTCCAGGTCACGGCCGCGCCCGACGAGGGCCAGGCCTGGGCCGAGGTGGGCGACGACGTGGTCGACGGCGTGCCGATGCCGCAGGCCGTCGCGGAATGGATCGCGGATTTCGTGCGCCGGTTCCACGTCGAGGAGCCGAAATACAAGCGCCAGCGGGCGCCCGCCGCGCTGGAAAAATTCTCGCGCCGCCCGGGCGCGGGAGGAAAGCCGTGAGCGGCGGCGAGGAAACGTTCCTGCGGCGCTGGTCGCGCCTGAAGCGGACGCGCCGGGACCCGCCCGCCGCGTCCGACGCGAAAACCGGCGGTGGGCAGGCTGCAGAACCGGCCGGCGAACGGGCTCCGCCGCGGGCTGAATCGCGGGCCGGGGAGCGGGCTGCGGGGGCCGACGCGGACCGGGGCGACCCGAAGGTGGTCGCCGCGCTGCCGCCGCTCGACTCCCTGGGCAAGGATTCCGACTACAGCCCCTTCATGCGCGAAGGCGTGCCGCAGGCCCTTCGCCTTGCGGCGCTGCGGAAACTCTGGGCAAGCGACCCGGCGCTGGCCGCGCCCGACCCGCTGGACCTGCACAACCTCGACTACACGCACCTCGCCGAGCCCGGCCAAGTCGTCGCCACGAGTTACAGGATCGGCAAGGGCTTCGCCGACGAAGTTGACAAGTCGATCGAGCGCGTGGAAAAGGCGCGTTTGGAATCGGAAAAGGAAGAAAAGGACAGGCCCGGACCCGCGGAGTCCAAGTCGGCCGAATCCGAGCCGCCACCCGCGGCGATCCCGGCTGAAAAACCAGCGCGGTCCGCGCCCGAGCCGCCAAAGGACTCGAAGGGGCGCGGCTAACGGCTTGGCTCCCTTCGCGGCAGCCCAGCCGGACCCGCTTTTCATGTTGCACCGGCGAACGAAGCGCGCGCCAAAAACCATTGAAGAATTGAGGAATTCCACCGCGTCCGCAACCGCCGCCAGCGGCAATTTGAATTGACTTCGCACGCCCCCAGCCTTCAGAATGTTTAGCGCCCGTATACCAAAGCGATTTCCGGGACTTATTTCCGGGACGGGTAGGGACACGACGCAGCCGCAAGCCGCCGCCAGAGCGCGCATTCGGCCCGTCGCATCGGATGGGTGAGGAAACGTCGGTGTTGGCAACCGCCACAACCGTCGACATCGCGGAAGAGGATCGCGTGCGCGCCCAGGTCTACGGCCTGTTGGGCGCGGCTTTGGCGCGTCCGCCCGGCGCGGATTTCCTGAAGCGCCTCGGCGCGATCGAGGGCGACGCCACGCCCCTCGGCCAGGCCTTCGCGGCCCTCGCCCGCGCCGCCGCCTCCACCGACCCTGCCCAGGCGGAGGAGGAATTCAACGCGCTGTTCGTCGGCATGCCCCAGGGCGAGCTAAACCCTTACGCCTCGTACTACCTCACGGGATTCCTGTACGAGAAACCCCTGGCGCGGCTGCGCGGCGACTTGGCGCAGCTCGGTCTCGGCCCAGCGCAAGGCATGGCCGAGCCCGAGGACCACATCGGATTCCTGTGCGAGACCATGGCGGCCCTGATCGAGGGCCGCTTCGCCGCGCCGCTCGATCTCGCCGGGCAGCGCCGGTTCTTCGACGCGCACCTCAGGCCCTGGGCCGGCCGGTTCTTCGCCGACCTGGAAGCGGCCGCGGCCGCGCGCCTGTACCTGGCGGTGGGCGGCATCGGCCGGATTTTCCTGGACGTGGAGAGTGAAGCCTTCGCGATGGCGTGACGCCGCCGCGAACCCGTGAGACGTGCACGAGAGGGGTGAGAGCCATGAGCGACCGCAAGCACGACGCGACGACGAAACCCGGCATCGGCCGGCGCGCGTTCATCCGCAAGACCGGCTTGGGCGCGGGCGCCCTCGGCGCCGCCGCCGCGGGCCTTTCGGGCAAGGCCGCCCCGGCCGCGGCCGGCGAGGCCAAGCCGGGCGGCTACCGCGAGACCCCGCACGTCAAGACCTATTACAAGTCGGCCAAGTTCTAAGCCGGCGCAGGAGGGACGGACCCATGCTTACCAAACGCAGCAACGGCGCCGCGACCGGCTCGCGGCTCTCCAAGGCGCTGGCCGGGGTCGCGGGCGGCGCGGTCGACCGGCGCACCTTCCTCAGGCGCTCGGGCCTCGCGGCGGGCGGCCTTGCCGCGGCGGCGTCGCTGTCGGGCGGCTTGGTGCAAAAGGCCGAGGCCCAAGCCGGCAAGGGCGAGGTCAAGCTTATCAAGAACATCTGCACGCACTGCTCGGTCGGCTGCACGGTCGGCGCCGAGGTGCAGAACGGCGTGTGGATCGGCCAGGAGCCGGTGTTCGAGAGCCCGCTGAACCTGGGCGCGCACTGCGCCAAGGGCGCGGCGATCCGCGAGCACGCGCACGGCGAGCGGCGCCTCAAGTACCCGATGAAGCTCGTGGCCGGGAAGTGGACGCGGCTGTCGTGGGACCAGGCGATCAACGAGATCGGCGACAAGATGCTGGACATCCGCCAGAAGTCCGGCCCCGACTCGGTGTACTGGCAGGGCTCGGCCAAGTTCTCGAACGAGCAGGCCTACCTGATGCGCAAGTTCGCGGCGTTCTGGGGCACCAACAACATCGACCACCAGGCGCGCATCTGCCACTCCACCACCGTCGCCGGCGTGGCCCAGACCTGGGGCTACGGCGCGATGACCAACAGCTACAACGACATCCACAACTCGAAGCTGATCTTCATGATCGGCTCGAACGCCGCCGAGGCGCACCCGGTCTCGATGATGCACATCCTGAAGGGCAAGGAGCAGAACGGCGCCCCGCTGATCGTGTGCGACCCGCGCTTCACGCGCACCGCCGCGCACGCCGACGAGTACGTGCGCTTCCGCCCCGGCACCGACGTGGCGTTGATCTGGGGCATCCTCAACCAAATCCTGGAGAACGGCTGGGAGGACAAGGACTACATCAAGAAGCGCGTCTGGGGCATGGAGGCGATCCGCGAGGAATGCAAGAAGTGGACGCCCGAGGAGACCGAGCGCGTCACCGGCACGCCCGCAGCGCAGATCAAGCGCGTCGCGCGCACCATGGCCAACAACCGCCCCGGCACGCTGATCTGGTGCATGGGCGGCACCCAGCACACGATCGGCAACGCCAACGTGCGGGCCTATAACTGCCTGCAACTGGCGCTGGGCAACATCGGCGTCGCGGGCGGCGGCTGCAACATCTTCCGCGGCCACGACAACGTGCAAGGCGCGACCGACCTCGGCCTCGACGTCTCGACGCTGCCGGGCTACTACGGGATCATCCCCGGCGCGTGGGCGCACTGGGCCCGCGTCTGGGAGGTGCCGGTCGACTACCTGAAGGCGCGGTTCAAGGCGCCCGAGTTCATGGAGAAGCCGGGCATCCCGATCTCGCGCTGGTTCGACGGCGTGCTCGAGGCCAAGGAGAACCTCGACCAGCCCGACAACATCCGCGCGATGGTCTATTGGGGCCACGCCCCCAACTCGCAGTCGCGCATGGCCGACAACAAGAAGGCCATGGAGAAGCTGGATATGCTGGTCATCGTCGACCCATATCCGACGCTCTCGGCGGTGCTGCACGACCGCAAGGACGGCGTGTACCTGCTGCCCGCGGCCACGCAGCTCGAAACCGACGGCTCGCGCACCGCGTCGAACCGCTCGCTGCAATGGGGCTACGAGATCTTCAAGCCCGTGTTCGAGTGCAAGCGCGACCACGAGATCATGTACCTGTTCGCCAGGAAGTTCGGCTTCGAGAAGGAGATGTTCAAGAACATCAAGGTGAACGGGACCGTGCCGGTGCCCGAGGACATCCTGCGCGAGATCAACCGCGGGGTGTGGACCATCGGCTACAGCGGCCACAGCCCCGAGCGCCTGAAGCTGCACATGGCGAACCAGGGCACGTTCGATAAGACCACGCTCAAGGCCAACGGCGGGCCGGCCGACGGCGACTATTACGGCATGCCGTGGCCGTGCTGGGGAACGCCCGAGATGAAGCACCCCGGCACGCCCAACCTCTACGACCAGTCCAAGCCGGTCGCCGAGGGCGGGTTGTCGTTCCGCAACCTGTTCGGCCTGACGCCCCCGGACGCCTTGAAGAAGTGGGGCGAGAATCTGCTGGCCGAGGGCGCCTACAACGTGGGCTCCGAGATCAAGGACGGCTATCCGCAGTTCAGCTACGGCATCCTGAAGAAGCTGGGCTGGGACAAGGACCTGACCGACGCCGAGCGCGCCACGATCGAGAGGATCGGCGGCGGCCCGGACAAGTCCGACGGCGTGATCTGGGCCGTGGACCTTTCGGGCGGCATCATCCGCGTGGCGATCAAGCACGGCTGCGCGCCGTTCGGCAACGCCAAGGCGCGCTGCGTGGTGTGGAACTTCCCGGACGGCATCCCGCTGCACCGCGAGCCGCTGTACTCGCCCGATCCGGCGATGATCGAGAAGTACCCGACCCACGCCGACGTGAAACGGCACTGGCGCGTGCCGCTGCTGTTCAAGTCGGTCCAGGACAAGGCCAAGGATGCGGGCAAGCAGTTCCCGATCGTTCTCACCTCGGGCCGCCTGGTCGAGTACGAGGGCGGCGGCGACGAGACGCGGTCCAACCCGTGGCTCGCCGAGTTGCAGCAGGACATGTTCGTCGAGATCAACCCCTTCAACGCCAACCAGGCCGGCATCAAGGACGGCCAGCAGGTGTGGGTGATGAGCCCCGAAGGCAGCAAGGTGAGGGTCAAGGCGATGGTCACCGAGCGCGTCGGCAGGAACGTGGCGTTCATGCCGTTCCACTTCGGCGGCCAGTGGCAGGGCGAGGACCGGCGGGCCAAATACCCGCCCGGCGCCGATCCCTACGTGCTCGGCGAATCGGCCAACACCTGCACGACCTACGGCTACGACATCGTGACCCAGATGCAGGAGACCAAGGTCACGCTGTGCCGGATCGAGAAAGCCTAAGGTAGGGGACGCGTATCATGGCAAGGATGAAATTCCTCTGCGACGCCGAACGCTGCATCGAGTGCAACGCCTGCGTCACCGCCTGCAAGAACGAGCACGAGGTGCCCTGGGGCATCAACCGCCGGCGCGTCGTCACCATCAACGACGGCAAGCCGGGCGAACGGTCGATCTCGGTCGCGTGCATGCACTGCTCCGACCCGCCCTGCAAGGCGGTGTGCCCGGTGGACTGCTTCTACCAGACCGAGCAGGGCGTGGTGCTGCACAACAAGGACCTGTGCATCGGCTGCGGCTATTGCTTCTACGCGTGCCCGTTCGGCGCCCCGCAATACCCGCAGGCCGGCAATTTCGGCAGCCGCGGCAAGATGGACAAGTGCACCTTCTGCGCCGGCGGGCCGGAGAAGGCCAATTCCGAGATCGAGTTCAAGAAGTACGGCCGCAACCGCATCGCCGAAGGCAAGCTGCCGCTGTGCGCCGAGATGTGCTCGACCAAGGCGCTGCTGGCCGGCGACGGCGACGTGGTGTCCGACATCTACCGCGAGCGCGTGGTCGCCCGCGGGTTCGGCTCGGGCGCCTGGGGCTGGGGCACGGCGTACCAGACCAAGACCGGATCGTAAGGGGTGTGAGACGCAAGAGGGCCGCGGGCCGGCGCGAAGCCGGCCCGCGCGCCCGCGCCATCCCCGGGGCGTCTCCGGGGGCGGCCGGAGAAGAAGAACGGATTCGCGGGAGGATGCTCGCATGACCTTTCAGCGTCGCACGCTCCATCTTTCGCTCGTCCTGGCGCTCGCCGGCGCGGCGCTGATCGCCTGCCGCGAGGAAGAGCAGGGACGGCCGCTGTCGTTCCAGAAGGGCGTCTATACCGCCCAGAAGGGCGACCAGCTGCCCGCCGCCACGGTCCAGCAGATGCAGGACCGCGCCAAGAAGCAGCAGTTCTAGAAGCCGCCGGGAGGAAACCGACCATGCGCTGGATCGCCTTCGCCCTCGCGGCGCTCGCCCTGTTCGCAACCGCGCCCGCTTCGCCGGTCCTGGCCCAGGCCCAGCCGCCGCAGGTGCAGCAGTCGCCGATGGCGCGCACCAGCGCCACCGAGGCCGAGATCTTCCGCCAGATCCGCCAGGGCCAGCAGGGCTACGTGTCGATCCCCGACAAGAAGGCGGGCGTCTTGGTGCAGTCCGAGGGCGAGACCTGGCGCAACCTGCGCAACGGGCCGATCTCGACTTACGGCGCGTGGCTGTTGCTCGGCATGGTCGTGGTGGTCGCCGCGTTCTTCGCGGTCCGCGGCCGCATCCGCATCGAGCACGGCCTCGCGGGCCGCACGGTGCAGCGCTTCAACGCGATCGAGCGGTTCGCGCACTGGCTCAGCGCCACGAGCTTCATCGTCCTCGCGCTGACCGGCCTCAACATGCTCTACGGCCGCTACGTGCTGCTGCCGCTGATCGGCGCCAAGCCGTTCGCGGCCCTCGCGCTCTACGGCAAGTTGGCGCACAACTACATCGCCGCCGCGTTCGTCCTCGGCGTGGTCCTGATGTTCGTGCTGTGGGTGCGCCACAACATCCCGAACGGCGACGACCTGAAGTGGCTGGCCAAGGGCGGCGGGCTGTTCACCAAGGGCGTGCATCCGCCCTCGCGCAAGTTCAACGCCGGGCAGAAGTTCATCTTCTGGTCGGTGGCGATCGGCGGCACGATCCTGGCCGTCACCGGCTTCTACCTGATGCTGCCGTTCGATTTCGGCATGACGATCCACGACATGCAGCAGTTCGTGGTGTGGCACGGCGTCGTGGCGCTGGCGCTGACCGCCATCATGATCGGGCACATCTACATCGGCTCGATCGGCATGGAGGGCGCATTCGACGCCATGGGCACCGGCGAGGTGGACGAGAACTGGGCGCGCGAGCACCACAATCTGTGGGCCGCGGAGCTGAAGGGCGGGGCGAAGGCCGGCCACGACGACTGACCGGACGGGCGATCCGGCCTATACTCGCGCTCCTGGGAATCGCGTTCGAGCGGGGGTTCACCATGAAGCACGTGCTGACGGGCATGGCGGCGCTCATCGCCGCGCTCCATGCCGGCGCCGCGGCCTCGGCGATGTCGCCGGAGGACGTCTCGAAGAAGCTGGCGCAGGACTACGGCGTCAAGGTGCTGCGCGTGACCGAGGGCGACTATGCCGGCCGGAAGGTGTTCATGGTCACGGTCATGGGCGCGCCGGGCAACGCCAACACCGCGTTCGAGGTGGCGACCCTGGCCGTGGACCCGGACACCGGGAAGCTGCTGCCCGCGTTCCGCCACACCCAGAGCGGCTACGAGCTCTCGGGCGCGGAGGCGACGAACACCAACCGCAACGCCTGGGGCGTGCCCGAAACCGGCCGCCCGTGGCGCTGAGGGCGTTCGTCGGCTTGACCGCCCTTCGGCCTCATCCTTCGACAGGCTCAGGATGAGGCCCTGAACAGCGTCCTCATGCTGAGCCTGTCGAAGCATGAGGACCGGCATTCCATGCACTTCAGTCTTGGCGCAATGCCGGCCTTGTTGGCGCTGTTGTTGACCGCAGCCGCCGCTCCTGCGCGCGCCGACCTCGTGGGGCACGGGGGCATCGTCAAGTCGGTCGCCGTGTCGCCGGACGGCCGCGAGGTCCTGACCGCGAGCTTCGACTACACCGTGCGCCTGTGGGACCTGGGCGCCCAGCGCCAGCTCAAGGAGCTCAACGAGCATTTCGCCTCCGCCAACGCCGCGCGCTTCGTGCCGGGCGCGCGCCGGGCGCTCTCGGCCAGCGACGACAAGACCCTGATCCTGTGGGACCTGGACAGCGGCGCCGTGGTGCGCCAGATGAAGGGCCACACCGCCAACGTGGCCTCGGTCGCCGTGTCGCCCGACGGGCGCATCGCGGCCTCGGCGGGCTGGGACCGCACCGTGCGCCTGTGGAACCTCGCGGACGGGGCGCTGATCCGCACGTTCGAAGGCCACCAGGGCAACGTCAACGCCGTGGCGTTCACGCCCGACGGCGGGCGCGTGGTGTCGGCGGGCTACGACGCGACCATCCGCGTGTGGGACGCGGGCACGGGCGCCGAGGCGCTGGTGCTGACCGGCCACAATTTCGCGGTCAACAGCATCGCGGTGTCGCCCGACGGGACGCGCCTGTTGTCCGTGGGCGTGGACGAGACCGTGCGCCTTTGGGACCTCGCGCAGGGCCGCGAGCTCAAGGCGCTGCTCGGGCACGAGGGGTTCGTGATCGCCGTGGCGTTCTCGCCCGACGGGAAACGCGCGCTCTCGGGCGGGCGCGACCTGCGCCTGCGCTACTGGGACCTCGACTCGGGCAAGGAGATCCGGGCCATGAACGGCCACACCAAGGCGCTATGGTCGGTCGCGTTCACGCCCGACGGCGCGCGCGGGCTTTCCGCCGGCGGCGACGAGGTGGTGCGGGTCTGGGACCTCGCGAGCGGAAGGCCCGTGGCCGGGCCTTGAGCGCCCGGGCCTACAGCCGCACGTTCTCGGTGGCGTAGCGCACGGTCGTGGTCTGGCTGGCGGGGCCCGAGGCCAGGCCCACGATCACCGCGATCACGATGGCGGCCACGATTCCGGCGACGATGGTTCTCATGGCAAGGTTCCTCCCGAGGGTTGGCGCGCGCCTATTGCGTGGCGCGCAGCAGAAAGGCGATCAGGTCGGCGCGGTCCCCGGCGTCGGACATGGTCTGCAGCGGCATCTTGCTGCCGGGCGTGAGCGCCTCGGGCCCCTGCGCGAACAGCGCGTCGACGGTCGCGGGCGTCCACACCAGCGCGCTGTCCTTGAGCGCCGGCGAGTACTTGAAGTCGGCGACGCCGCCGGCCTTGCGCCCGAACAGGCCGAAGAGCCGCGGCCCCGCCTTATTGCGGCCGTTCGCCTCGAGCGTGTGGCAGGCCGCGCATTTCCTGAACAGCGCCTCGCCGCGCGCGGGGTCGCCCGGGGCCGCGGCGGAAGGCTTCGCGTCCTGGGCGGCGGCCGCGCCCGATGCCAGCGCCACGGCCAAAGCCAGGCTCGCGCCGATCAGGGTCATGGCGGCATGATCGCCAGAACGACCTTTGCGGTCAAGGGCTTGCGGGCGATTGCGGGACCTTGCCGCGCGCTGCGCCGCGTTATATCGTTTTAGATATAACGATGGGGCGTGGCGTGAAACCAGGCTGCGGTCTTGCGGCCGCGCTGCTCGCAGCCGGGCTGTGGAGCGCGGCGCACGCGGCCGAGCCGCTGGTCGCAGCGGCCTCGGACGTCCAGTTCGCCCTCGAGGAGATCGCGGATGCGTACGCCAAGGCCGGCGGCGGGGCGGTCAGGCTCGCGCTCGGCTCGTCCGGCAATTTCGCGCGCCAGATCCGCCAGGGCGCCCCGTTCGAGCTGTTCCTGAGCGCGGACGAGGACTACGCGCTGGCGCTGGCGCGCGACGGCTTCGCGCGGGGGCCGGGGGCGCTCTACGCCCAGGGCCGCATCGCGCTGCTGGTGCCGCTGGGCTCGCCCCTCAAGCCCGACGGCACGCTCGCCGACCTCAAGGCCGCGCTCCGGGACGGACGCGTCCGCAAGTTCGCCATCGCCGACCCCGAGCACGCGCCCTACGGCCGCGCGGCGGAGCAGGCGCTGAGGCGCGCGGGGCTGTGGGAGCAAATCCGGCCGCTGCTGGTGCTGGGCGAGAACGTGTCGCAGGCCGCGCAGTTCGCGGCCTCCGGCAACGCCGAGGGCGGGATCGTGGCTTATTCGCTGGCGCTGGCGCCGCGGCTCAAGGAGCGGACCGGGCACGCGCTGATCCCCGAGGACCGGCACGCGCCCCTCCGCCAGCGCATGGTGCTGCTCAGGAACGCGGGGCCGGCGGCCGAGCGGTTCTTCGCCTACCTGCAATCGCCCCCGGCGCGCGCTATCTTCCGCCGCCACGGCTTCGCGCTGCCGGGCGAGGGCGGCTGAGCCGCGCCGCCGGGAGGGCCCATGGACTGGACCGCGCTCAGGTTGTCGATCGAGCTCGGCGCGCTCACCGTGCTGTTCCTGCTGCCGGTGGGGATTCTCGCCGGCCGCGCGCTCGCCTACCGCGATTTCCCGGGCAAGGGACTGGTCGAGGCCCTGATCGCGCTGCCCCTCGTCCTGCCGCCGACCGTGCTGGGGTTCTACCTGCTGGTCGCGCTCGGCGCCGCCTCGCCCCTCGGCCAGGCCTGGCAGGCGGCCGTGGGCCGGCCGCTGGTGTTCAGCTTCGAGGGCCTGGTGCTGGCCTCGGTGCTGTTCAATCTGCCGTTCGCGATCCAGCCGATGCAGCGCGGCTTCGAGGCGATCCCCGCGGAGTTGCGCGCCGCCGCCGCGTGCTGCGGCATGACGCCGTGGCGCGCGTTCGCGAGGGTCGAGCTGCCGCTCGCCTGGCCCGGGGTGCTGACCGCGATGGTCCTGAGCTTCGCGCACACCATGGGCGAGTTCGGCATCGTGTTGATGGTGGGCGGCTCGGTGCCGGGCGAGACCCGGACGGCCGCGATCGCGATCTACGACCGGGTGCAGGCGTTCGACGACGCGGCGGCCGGGCGCATGTCGGCCGCGCTGCTCGCGGTCTCGCTGGCCGCGATCGCCCTCAGCTACGCCTTCTCGCGCCGCATCGGCAGGCGGCTGGGGTAGGCACATGCGGGGGCTTTCGGTCGCCCTGGCGCAGGACGCGCCGATCCCGCTCGCCGCCGGCTTCGCCTGCGCGCCGGGCGAGGTGCTGGCCCTGGTCGGCCCCTCGGGCAGCGGCAAGTCCACGATCCTCAAATGCATCGCGGGCGTGTACCGGCCCGGGGCGGGGACGGTCGCGGTGGACGGCGAAACCTGGTTCGACGCGGCCCGTGGCATCGACCTTGCACCGCACGCGCGCGCCGCCGGCATGGTGTTCCAGAGCTACGCCCTGTTCCCGCACATGACCGCGCTCGGCAACGTCGCGGCGGCGATGGACCATGCGCCCAGGGCGGAGCGGGACGAGCGGGCGCGCCGTCTCCTCGACCTCGTGCACCTCGCGGGCCTGGAGGAACGTCGCCCGGCCGAGCTTTCGGGCGGGCAGCAGCAGCGCGTCGCGGTCGCCCGGGCCCTCGCGCGCGACCCCAAGGTGCTGCTGCTGGACGAGCCGTTCTCCTCGGTGGACAAGGCGACGCGCCAGCGCCTCTACGTCGAGATCGCGGCGCTGCGCCGCGCCTTCAGCATGCCGGTCGTGTTGGTGACGCACGACCTCGACGAGGCGGCGATGCTCGCCGACCGCCTCGCGGTGCTGCACCGCGGGCGCACGCTCCAGGCCGGCACGCCCGAAGAGGTCACCACCAAGCCCGACAGCGCCGAGGTCGCGCGCCTGGTCAACCTGCGCAACGTGTTCGCGGGCCGCGTCGCGGGCCACGCCGAGGCGGACGCCGCGGGCGAGGCGCGCGCCCTGACGCTGGTGGACTGGAACGGGCGGCGCCTGGAATGCGCGCGCAACCCGGCGTTCAAACCCGGCGACGCCTGCGCCTGGGTGATCCCCGACGGGTTCGTGGTGCCGCACCGGCGCGACCGCCCCTCGCGCGGCGAGCGCGAGAACCCGGTCCGCGGCACCATCGCGGCGGCGCTCGCCATCGGCCCCAACGTGCAGATCGCGCTCGACCTCGGCCCCGGCGAGGCGCATCCGCTGCACTTCTCGCTGCCCGCGCACGTGGCGCGGCGCAACGGCTTCGCGCCGGGGGCGGAAGCGACGGTGTCGCTGCTGGCCGAGGGCATCCACCTGATGCCGCCCGCGCGCGGCGAGGGGTGAGGGCCGTCAGTCCCGGACGGCGGGCCGGCGCCGCGTGGCGGTCCGGCGCGCCATGTCGCGCTGCATCGCGCGCATCTCCTCCGCCACCGCGGCGCGCGCCCGGCGCTCGATGTCGCGGTAGCGCGCCACCAGCGCGCGCCCGAACGGCGTCAGCCCCGCGCCGCCGCCGCGCCTGCCGCCGTGGCGCGCGGCCACCACGGGCTTGCGGAAGGTGCGGCGCAGCCCCTCGATCAAGAGCCATGCGCGGCGGTACGAGATGCCCATGGCGCGGCTGGCCGCGCTGATCGAGCCGTGCTCGTCCACGAGTTCGATCAGCCGCGCCTTGCCGGGGCCCAGCGCGTCGTGCGCGCCGAACGCCACGCGGACCATCAGCCGCGCGCCGGCCCGCGCGTCCGCCGCGCTTTCCGCTGCGGCCGCTCGCTTCCTGCGCCTGGTTTCGGCCCGGGGCACGGCCACGGGGACGTCCTTTCCCGGTTCGGCGGCGGCACGCAGCTTATCGCAAACCGGGCCCGGTCGCGCCGCGGCATTTTCAACTGGCACCGGAAACATGCCGCCGGCCCGCCGCCCTTGTCCGCGCGGCGGGGCGATGCCATGATTCCGGGCAATCGGCGCCGACGCGCCGCCGGCCCCGCGGAGCACCGGGCCGGATTTCCACAGGGGAGGAAGGGACATGAAGACGTTGCTGGCGCTGGGCGCGGGCCTGGCCGTTCTCGCGGCCCTGCCGGCCGCGGCGCAGACCGCGAAGCCCGCCGAGGTCTCGGTCTGGGTCAATACCATCGACGACAAGGGCGTGGGCGCGGAGATCGGCAAGATCTACTTCAAGGACGGCCCCAAGGGCCTGATCGTCACTCCCAGGCTGCACAAGCTGCCGCCCGGCCCGCACGGCTTCCACATCCACGAGGGCAAGAGCTGCGCGCCCAAGGCCGGGCCGGACGGCAAGATGGTGCCGGGGCTGTCGGCGGGCGGGCACTACGATCCCGACAAGACCGGCAAGCATCTCGGGCCCGACGGGCAGGGACACAAGGGCGATCTGCCGGCGCTCGTGGTTGCGGCCGACGGCACCACCTCGGGCAGCGTCATGGCACCCCGCCTCAAGGTCGCGGACCTGAAGGGCCGGTCGCTGATCGTCCACGCCGGCGGCGACAACTACGCCGACCAGCCGGCGGCGCTCGGCGGCGGCGGCGCGCGCATCGCCTGCGCGCGGTTCTAGGTTCTGCTCCGACGGGGTCCCCCTCCCTTTGCGGGAGGGGGCCAGGGGGAGGGGGCGAGGTCAAAACCACCGAGCCGCCACGACATGAAGCAGGAACTGAAGTCGCCGCGAGACGTTAAGTTCGTTTTCGTGGAGATCGTGGTGTGGTGGCGGTTCGCCCTGCCCCCTCCCCCTATCCCCCTCCCGCGAGGGGAGGGGGGACTCAATTGAGTGCAGCGCTCAAATTGGCCCGTCCCGGGTGCCCCTCACTTCCGCGCGCCGGCGCGCTTCAGAAGCTCCACGATCTCCTCGTCGCCGATCATCGTCGCGGCTTCGAGCGGGGTCCAGCCGTCCTTGGCCTTCGCGTTCACGTCGGCGCCCGCGGCGATCAGCATCCGCACGACGTCGATCGCGCCGCGGTTGGCCGCCATCATCAGCGCCGTGTTGCCGTCGAGCGGGTTCGGCGCGTCGGGATGCGCGCCGCGCCTGAGCAGCAGCTCGACCGCGCCCGGCACGCCGGCCTCGGCCGCGCGGAACAGGGGCGAGGCGCCCTCGCCGTCGCGCGCCTCGATGTCCGCGCCCCGGTCGATGAGCGCCTGGGCGATGCCGATCCACCCGTTGACCGCCGCCAGCGCAAGCGCCGTGCGCCCGTCGTCCGCGGCGGCGCGCACCAGCGCGCGCGGGTTCTTCGCGGCGTCCAGGAGAAGCTGAACCGCAGCGCCATTGCCCGACTCGGCGGCGGCCATCAGGGGCGTGAAGCCGTCGAGCGCCGCGCTCTTGGGGTCTGCCCCGCGCGCCAGCAGCTCGGCCACGGTCTCGCCGCCATCGCGCCTGCCGGCCGCGAGGATCAGCGCGGTGTTCCCGGCGCCGGTGTCGGAGTCGTCGGCCGGCGCGCCGGCTTCGGCCAGCAGCGCCACGATGCCGGCGCGCGCGTTGGCCGCGGCGATCAGAAGCGCGGTCAGGCCCGCGCGCCGCTCGCGCCGCCTGGGGTCGGCCTTGGCGGCGATGAGCCGCGCCACGACCGCGCCGTCGCCCGCCTGGGCCGCCTGCATCAGCGGGGTCCAGCCGTCGAGCGCCGCCGCGTTGGGGTCGGCGCCGCGCCTGAGCAGCAGATCCACGATCGCGCCGTGGCCGCTCCGCGCCGCGAGGGCGAGCGCCGTGTTGCCCTGCGGATCCGCGACGTCGGCCCGCGCGCCCTTGTCGAGGGCGAAGGCCGCGAGGTCCGCGCGTCCCGCGAGGACCGCGAGCAGCAGCGCCTGGTCGGGCACCGGCGGTGGCCCTTGCGCCAGTGCCAGGGCGGGCGCGAACAGCAGCGCCAGGGCCAGGCGGTGCGCGCTACGCACCGGGCTTGTCCCCGCCCGGCGGCGCCATCTCCACCAGGGTCACGACGGCGGCGTTGATGAGCTGCTTGCCCGCGTGCTCGAAGTTCACGGTCACGCGCGGGCCGACCGCGGACTGCACCTGGCCCAGGCCCCAATCGGGGCGGGCAGGGTGCCTGACCCAGGTTCCGGGGGCGAAGCGGTCGGTCATCCCCGTGCTCCTCCGGTTGACACTATAGCGCGGCGGTGCCCTATTCGGGGACTTTGGGGCAACGCGGGAACGGACCGGGATGGACGAGCTGAGACTGGCCGAACTGCTGTGCTCGCGGCTGTGCCACGACCTCGTGAGCCCGGTCGGCGCGGTCAACAACGGCATCGAGCTCTTGGAAGAATTCGGCGGCGAGAACGGCGGCGACGGCGAGGCGATGAAGCTGATCGCCTCCTCGGGCAAGCAAGCGGCGCGGCGGCTGCAGTTCTACCGCGTCGCCTTCGGCCAGGCCGGCACGCAGCTCGCCCAGCCCTTGGCCGACGTGCGCGAGCTGGTGGACGGCATCTTCGACGGCGGCAAGCTCAAGGTGGAGTGGGAGTCCGGCGGTGCCGCGCCCGCGATTCCCGGCTGGGGCAAGCTGTTGTGCAATCTGGTATCGCTGGCCTCCGAGGCGCTGCCCCGGGGCGGGACGCTCAAGGTTTCGGTCGCGGAAGCGGGCGGCGGCGCGCGGCTTCAGGTCGCGGCCAGCGGCCAGGGCTGCCGCCTCAACGACGAGGTGCGCCAGGCGCTGGAACCCGGCACGAAGGTCGAGCAGCTTTCGCCGCGCGGCGTGCAGCCGTTCTTTGCCGCCAGGCTCGCCGAGCGCATGGGCGGGAAGCTCGCGATCGCGGGGCCCGAGGACGAGCGCATGACCTTCGCGGTCGCGCTCCCGGCGGTGGGGTAGGGGCCGCGGCCCCGCGGCGTCAGGATTTCGCCGGTTCGGCCTTGGGCCTGGCGGCCGCGCGGTAGCGCTCCACGTTCTCGCCCAGGTACTTGTTGTTCGCCTCGCGCAGGGCCGCCGCCTCCTCGTCGTAGAGGAACGGCAGGAACACGTAGCGCACGCCCTTGGTCACGGGCGTGGCCTCGTGCAGCAGCGTGCACGAGAACACCACGGCCCCGCCCGTCGGCGGCTTGTAGGTGCGGGGGCCGAACTCGGGAAAACGCAGCTCGCCGCCCTCGTACTCCTCGGCGTTGAGGTTGAGCGTGACCGCAAAGCGCCGGTGCGCGGTGCCCTTGGTGGTGTTGTCGCGGTGCGGCTTGAAGTAGCCGCCGACCGAGGCCTCGTAGCAGGCCACGATGTAGCGCTCCATGCGCGTGGCGCGGTAGTGGAACGCCTTGTGGATTTCCGGCACCAGGCGGCGGTTGACGCGGCTCTGCGCCGCGTCGCGCACCTCGCGGTCCTCGATGATGTAGTCGCTGCGGCGCTTGTGCGTGTAGTCGATCGCCGCCACGGTCTTGCCCTCTTCCTCGCGCATGAAGCCGGAATCCTCGCCGCCGCCCTTCCGGTAGAGCTCGATCAGCCTGCGGCAGAAGGCGGGCTCGAACACGCGCGGCACCACCAGGACCGGCGCGAACAGCTCGACGCCGGCATGGCGCTCGGGCGCCGGCAGCGCGCGCAGGTACGTCACCAGCGGGGCCGCGTGCCCGCGCGGGTCGTCGTAGCGGATCGCGGCCAGCACCCTTAGCGTCGGGTCGAGCACGAAGGTGATGGGCAGGTCCTGCTGCCCCTTGGGCCCGTCCGCCGCGGCGCCGTAGAGGCGGCTGACGCGCCGGTCGAAATCGCGGAAGAACCGCACCCCCGGCAGCGAGGTGCGCAGGCGGCCTGCGGCCTCGTCCGCCGGATCGGTGCTGACGCCGAAGAAATGGAACTTCCGGTCGTCGAACAGGGCGCGGTGGCGCATGACCGCGGCGATCTCGCGCTGGACCAGGGGGGTCGAGCCCGAGCCGAAAAAGCTCAAGACGATGTAGCGCCCGGCCACGGTCGCTAGGTTGAACTCGGGCTGGTCGCCGCAGGGCAGGCGGAACCACGGCGCCGGGTCGCCCGGGCGGAACATGGGCACGGCCGGGGACGGCGCCGGTCGCGGCGCGGACGGCTGGGCGCTCGGCGCCGGGGCAGGGCTGTCGGCGTCGCCGGTCATTGCGGCGGATCATCCCCGCGCTGTGTTGCCGACCGATTGAATGGACCGCGAATCATTAGCCATGCCGGTCCGGGAAATCCATCCCCGGACGAAAACGCCGGCGTTGCCGCCGGCGCTCCGCCCAAGTCCAATTGGGAGGTCCAGTGGGAGGACCGTCAGCCCGCGGCGCGCACCGGCTCGGGCTGGACCGCGGCCGGCTCGCTCGTCGGGTCGCGCAGCACGTAGCCGCGGCCCCACACCGTCTCGATGTAGTTCTCGCCGCCCGTGGCGACCGTGAGCTTCTTGCGCAGCTTGCAGATGAACACGTCGATGATCTTGAGCTCGGGCTCGTCCATGCCGCCGTAGAGATGGTTGAGGAACATCTCCTTGGTGAGGGTCATGCCCTTGCGCAGGCTCAGCAATTCCAGGATGCCGTATTCCTTGCCCGTGAGGTGCAGCGGTTGGCCGTTGACCTCGACCGTGCGGGTGTCGAGGTTGACCACGAGCTTGCCCGTGCGCACCACCGACTCGGAATGGCCCTTGGAGCGCCGCACGATCGCCTGGATGCGGGCGATCAGCTCGCGCTTCTGAAACGGCTTGGTCATGTAGTCGTCGGCGCCGATGCCCAAGCCCTTGACCTTGCTGTCGAGTTCGCTCAAGCCCGAGAGGATCAGGATCGGGGTCTTGACGCGCGCCTGGCGCAGGCGGCGCAGCACCTCGTAGCCGTCGATGTCCGGCAGCATCAGGTCGAGGACGATGATGTCGTAGTCGTAAAGCTTGCCGATCTCCAGGCCGTCCTCGCCCATGTCGGCGAGATCGACCACGTAGCCCTCGGACTTGAGCATCATCTCGATGCTCTTCGCCGTCGAGGGATCGTCTTCCACCAACAGGATACGCATGTGTCTTCTCCCACTGGATTAACCTTAACTTATCTTAACAGCAGGCAGTTATCAACAAAAAAATAACAGAATCAAATCGGTATTTAACGACGTGAAGATTTCAACCTGGATTCGTCACGGAACCTCAGAATCGGCCGGAAACGGGGGTTCTCTCATCGTCAACGCGGAGTTTACGCCAGGGCTGCTGACGGCAGCCTGAACGGCGTGGGAGGGGTGATTCGGGCACGCCCGCACGGTCGCTCCAAGGCCTTGCCTGCGTTGGCCGCTTTCCGCGCGGGGCCTGCGGCAAATTACCGGCCCGACTTTTACAGTAAGTTAAACATCGGGCGCGATACTCGCGGCCTTGGTGAATTCCCGCGATCGGGCCGTCCCAGGTAGGGGCGCGAGCCGCCCGCGGGCGATCGGATGGTGCACAGGCATGGCGAAGACGATCCCCCTTGCGGTCCCATCGGGCCGGGCGGGCGCGCGATGAGGAAAAGCGTCGCGGCCACGGTCCGCATGCACAAGTGGAAGCTCGAAGAGCGCGCGCGCGTGGTCGACGGCCTCGAACGCCTGCGCGAGAAGCTGATGAACGCGGCCCAGCAGCTCGACGCCGAGCTCGCGGATTCCGGCCGCAGCCGGGCGCTCAACAGCGGCTACGCCCAGGCCGTGGGCCTCAGGCGCGAGCGCCTGCAGCAATCCCTGGCCGGCGTCGAGGCGCAAATGGACCAGGCGCGCAAGGACGTGGCCGAGGCGTTCGACGAGCTCAAGAAATACGAGGCGGCGCTGGCCCAGCGCGAGCGCATGCGCCAGAAGCGCGGCGGGCACGGGCACGAGCCGCGCCTGGTCGAGACGGTCCCGCCCGAGCGCCAGCGGCGCGCGGGCTGAAGCCCCGAAACCCTAGAGACAACCGCGGGCGAAGCGGGCGGGGGCCCCGGCCGGAGAGGCCGCGGCCCCCGTTTCTTTTCCGGGGCCGCCCTCAGCCCTCGACGATCCGGCGCGCGACGGCTTCCACGTCCTGCGCCGCGTCGGCCGAGGGGAAGCGCACCAAGAGCGGCGTCTGGTAGCGGATCGACTCGCGCACCCGCGCGTCGCGCCTGACGATCCCGTAGAGCGGCGGCTCGATCTTCAGGAACCCCTTGCACGCGCGCAGCAGGGTTTCGTAGGTGCGCTCGCCCTCGCGCCTGGTCGTCGCCATGTTGACCACGACGCCGAGCCGGGCCTGCGGCGTCTCCTGCGCCGTCACCTTGATGTAGGCGTAGGCGTCGGTCAGCGACGTGGGCTCGTCGGTCGTCACGACAAGCGTCACCTGCGCTACGGCCGAGAGCATCCTAACCGGCCGCTCCAGGCCCGCGCCCAGGTCGATCACCGTGCAGTCGTAGCGCCGCGCGAGCTGCGCCAGGTCCTGGCTCAAGGCCCCCAGGCGCTGCATCGACAGGTTGGCGAGGCTGCCGGTGCCGGACCGGCCGGCGATGATGTCGAACCCGCCCTCGGGGAAGGCCGCCGCGACCTGGCCCAGCGTCGCCTGGCCGGTCATCACGGCGCCGAGGTCGCGCCGGGGCGTCAGGCCCAGCTGGATGTCCACGTTGGCAAGTCCCAGGTCGCCGTCGAACAGCAGCACCTTCTGCCCCAGCCGCGCGAGGGCGTGCGACAGCGTGATCGAGAACCAGGTCTTGCCCACGCCGCCCTTGCCCGAGGCGATCGCGATCACGCGATGCGCCGTCGCGGTCTGGGGCGCGGTCAGGGTCGAGGTTTCGAGCGTGGGGTTCATGACGCCACCGCCTGCTTCAGGGGAACGAGTGTATCCGCCGCGTCGCCGTCCGTCGCGCGGCGTTGCGGCAGGAGCCGCCTGGCGAGGCCGAGCGCCGCGAACGGCTCGAGCGCGTCGAGCACGGCCGGCGACGCCGCGAAACCGCCAAGCGCGAAGCCGCCGGCCTCGGCCGCGGCCAGGATGCCGCCGAGCCGCCGCGCGACATCGAGGCGCGTGGCGACCATGCGGCGCACGCCGAGACCTGCGAACGCCGCCGCGACATCCGCGCATTCCCCCGGATCGCCGCCCGCCGGCACCGCCAGCACCGGCTCCGCGTCCGCCGCCGCGATCGCGCGCCCGAGTTCGTCCATCGCCGCGCGGTCGTAGGGGTTGACCCCGGCGCTGTCGATCACCGCCGCGCCTTCGGCCTGGGCCAGCGCGGCGCGCAGCTCCGACGCGCTGTCCGCGAGCATCAGCTCGGCGCCGATGCGCCGCGCGGCATCCGCCAGGCTGCCCGCGTGGCCCAGCGCGATCAGCGTGACGCGGCGCCCCGCCGTCGCGGCGCGGCGGGCGAGCTTGGCCGCAGCCGCGGTCTTGCCCGCGCCCGGTGCGCCGACGAGCATCACCGGCCGCGCGCCGGCATCGGGCAACGCGAGGGGCGCGAAATAGAAACACCGCGCGAGCCCTTCGGCGAGCGAGACGGCGACGTCGGCCGTGGTCATCTGCGCGCGCGCCGCGACCGCGAGGATGCGCTCGGCAAGGCCGGCGGGGACGCCGTGATGGGCGAGGGCGTCGGTCAGCTTGTCGAGGGCGTCGGGTGCGGAGGGGATGGCGCCGGCGGCGTCCACGGGCGTGTCGATCGCCGCGGTCACGCGCACGCCGATGCCGCCTTCCTCCTGCTGGTCCGAGACGATGATGGCGTCGGGCCCCAGGGCCGCGCGCACCAACTCGACCGCCTCCGTCATCGAAGGCGCGGTGAAGGTCTTCAGCCGCATGCGCCGAAGCTATAGCAAGACCGGAGACCCGGACCGGGCCGCGCGCCAAAGCGCCAGCCGGCGCAAGGCTTTAACGGGACCGGCGGCGGTCCCGCAGCGCGCGAAAGCAGCGGGTGATTCGCGCTCAAGGGCCCCGGATCAGGCGTATCTCGACGCCGAGATCGAGCCCGGCCCAGCTCCGGTCGGCGGTCAGTACGGGGAGGTTGCGCGCCATGCCGAGTGCGAGGCAGGCGCGGTCGCCGAGCGACAATCCCGACTTGCGCGTGCGGGCGCACAGCGTCGCGGCGGCGAGGGCGGCGCTTTCGTCAAACGCGACGACGTTCAATCCCAATCCCGCGATCGCGGCCCGCATGTCGTGCTCGCCCATGCCGCGGTCCACGAGCTTCGACCCGGCCTCCGCGACGTTCACCGCAGAGGCCGTCGCGCCGGGTAGATGCGGCCGCACCGCGTCGGCGCCCGGTTCGGCCTTGAGGTAGGCGAGGATCGCCGAGGCGTCGAGGACGGCTTGCGTCACTCGCGGCTCTCGCGCTCGGCTTCTGCGCGCCGTTCGGCGATCAGCTCGTCGACGAGGCTCACGTTCTCCGGGATGTAGCGCGCGACCAGTTCCTGCACGCGACGGATCGCCGTGTCGCGGCCGACGACGTTGAGCCCGTCGCCCTCAAGCCGCATCAGCACGTGGCCGCCACCTTCAATCCCAAGCGCGCGCCGAAAGGCGACCGGAATGACGACGCGTCCGTCCGGTCCCACCTGCGCCCATTCCTGGCGCGGCGGGGCGACCTCTTCCCTGGCCCTCGCGGCGCGCTTGGCGGAGCGCGCGAGGACGTTGTGCACCTGCTGGTACCGGACCTTCAGGAGCTTCGCGATCTTGCCGCGCGGGTACCGCGCGCGGTCGAGCGCGCGGATCTTGTCGGCATTGCTCTTGAGGCCGGCGACCGCCTTCAGCGCGGCGCGTTCCTCGTCCTTGGCCAGGCTTGCCATCGCAACCGCTCCAGGCTGGAGGTACCCACGGATAATGGCAGTATATATGGGTAATGTCAAAAACTACCCAAAGGCAGGTGGCGCCGTGCGGGCCGGCTACCGGGTCTTGGGAAACCACCAAGGCACCAAGCCACCAAGCAAATGAATTGCCCGCCGAAGGCGCGCGGAATTCCCCTTGGTGTCTTGGTGGCCCGTCTTGCGGCGGGATGGCTGGCTCGAAGGCCGGCCATGACGAACGGGCGAGAGAACGTGCTACCGCCCGCCCGACTTGACGATCTCGGTCATGGTGACGGCGAGCCGCCCGTCCACCACCGCGATCTCGCCGCGCGCGACCAGGCGGCCGTTGACCAGGATGTCCACCTGCTCGCCCACGCGGCGGTCGAGCTCGATCACCGCGCCGCGCTCGAGCTTCAGCAACTGGCCCACTTGCAGCGTGGCGGTGCCGAGCACGGCCGAAACCTGCACCGGCACGTCGTAGACTGCTTCCAGGCCGGAAGCGGGCGCGGGCCCTGGGGTCGAGCCGACGCCGGCGCCGCGCAGTTCCTCGAGTTCCAGCTTCTTTTCGCTCATTTCAGCCGCCTCACGCGCCCACCGTCACGGGCCCTGGGTTTTCAGCACGATTTCGCCGTTCGCCGCCATCTCCTTGGCGACGTCGAGGATCGCGGCCTGGGCCTCGTCCACCTCGCGCAGGCGCACGGGGCCGAGCGCGGCGATCTCCTGCCGCAGCACGCGGGCGCTGCGCTCGGGCAGCGCGTCCAGGAACAGCTTGCGCGTCGCTTCCGACGCGGCCTTGAGCGCAATCGCGAGCCTGTCGGCCGGCGCGCGGCGCAGCAGCGCGCGCGCGTGAGCGAGGTCGAGCCGCGCCAGGTCGTCGAAGCCGAACATGCGCTGCTTCACGCGCTCGGCACCGCCGCGGTTGTCGCGTTCCAGCGCGCCGACTAGGCGCCGCTCCACGGCGGGATCGAGCTTCTCCAGGATGCGCGCGACCGCCGCCGGCGCGTCCGGCGCGGCCTCGGGCGGGCGCGCGAGGTTCCGCGTGAACTCGGCGCCGAGCGTGCGCTCGACCGCCTCCAGAATCTCGGGCGCGACCGGCTCGAGCCGCAGCATGCGCTGCACCGCCTCCGCGGCGAGCGCCTCGGGCAGGGCGGCGAGAACGCGCGCGGCGTGGGCCGGGTCGAGCCGCGACAGCACCAGCCCAACGGTCTGGGGATGCTCGTTGGCGAGATAATTGGCGAGCGCCGTTTCGCGCACGTCCGCGAGCCTGTCCCACAAATCGCCGCGGCGCGGGATCTTGGGTGGCTGGGCTTCGCGCGGTCGGGGGGGCGTGGGTCCGGCGGGCTCTGGCGCGACGGGCAGGGGAACCGCCAGAGGCGCGGGCGCGGCCGCCGCGACCGCGGGGACGCGCCGCGCCAGGGCGCGCGCGATCACCGTCAGGCCCAACAGGGCCGCGAAGGCCACGATCAGGATTTCGCCGAGCCGCAGCCAGTCCGCGCGGGGAAGGCCGAGGGGCGCCGAGGGGCGCGTCGCGCGCGGCGGGGAATCGGCGAAGCGCATCGAGATCAGCTCGACCTTGTCGCCGCGCTCCGCGTTGAAGCCGACGGCCGAGCGCACCAGGCGCGCGAGCGTCTCCATCTCCTCCGCCGGGCGCGGCGCGTACCTGCCCTCGGGATAGACGCCGTCCACCAGCACCGCGATGGACAGGCGCTTCACCGCACCGGCCTCGCGCACCAGGCTGCGCGCGGTGCGCGAAAACTCGTAGGTGGTGGTGACGTCGCTTCTGGCGCCTTCCTCGATCGCGCGCACGGTGCGCGGCACCTGGCTGTCGGGATCCACGACCTCGGTGTTGACGCTGACCCGCTCGGGGTCGAGCTCGACCGAGACCTCGGCGCGCACCTTGCCGGCGCCGACCAGGGGCTCGATCAGCTCCTCGATGGCGCGGCCGAGGCGCAGCTCGAGCGCCGCGCGCGATTCGCCCGGCGGCTCGGCGCCGAACGCCTCGTGCCACGCGAGCGCCAGGGAAAACGCCAGGACGAGCGCCAGGCCGGCGAGGCCAGGCGCGCCCAGACGGCCGGGACGCATGGTCCCGAAACACTGCTGAAAGGCGTTCACGCGCGAAGCTTCCCACGTCGCGGCGGGGCGGCCAAACGCCACTCCGCCGATTCGCGCGACTCTAGGGCGCAGTGGTGAATCTTCGGTTAATTCGCGGGGATTTCAGCGCCTTAGCGGCGGACCGCACGGGCGGCGCTACGGCCGCGTGGGCAGGGCTCGGGCCGCGCGGCGGCAGGGCCGCGGGCCGGGCGAAACGCAATCGGGGCGGCTTCAGTCCGCCGCGTCGGCGACGGCGCGGTATTCCTGCAGGCGCGTCGCGCGCAGGCCGCGCATGCCGTGCCGATCGATCAGCCGCTGCCAGGAGAGGAACTCCTCGACCGACAGCTTGTAGCGCGCGCACGCCTCCTCGAGGCTCAACAGCCCCGAGCGCACGCCCGCCACCACCTCGGCCTTGCGCCGGATCACCCAGCGCTTGGTGTTGGGCGGCGGCAGATCGTTGATCGACATCGGGCGGCCTTGCGGACCGACCACAGCCATACCTGGCACTGTAAACTTGTCCATCTGCCTTACCTCGGCGCGGGCGTCCGGCGCCCGCTTCGGCCGGCACGCTATCCACTTCCGCTTGCGAAAGGCTTAATCGCGCCGGTTAATTTTCGGTAAACGCGGCCATTTCCGTGGATTGTTGCGGCCCCGCCGGGAATAGCGGCGGCCGGCGCCGTTAAGCCGGGGTTAACCCTGTGGGCGTAGGGTTGCGGCCGTTCGGCGGCGCGTGGCCGCCGGTGAAGAACGCAACCGCGTCCAGGAAGGACACCATGTCGCTCGGCGATCGCAGGCAGGCGCAACACTCGGCCGCGGCCAACAGCGGCAAGCCGCAGACCACCGAATCGCGCGCGCTGATCGAGGCCGCGCGGCGGCTCAACGACGCGCGCGACGCGGTCGAGCAGAACGTCGAGAGCTACCGCGAGGCGCTCCGGCTCAATTGGCGGCTGTGGACCATCATCCAGTGCGACGTGGCCTCGGACGAAAACACGCTGCCCGAGGCGCTCAAGGCCAACATCCTGAGCCTCAGCATCTTCGTGGACCGCCAGACGCTGGACGCGCTGAACGCGCCGGCGGCCTCGAAGCTCGGCATCCTGATCGACATCAACCGCAACGTCGCGGCGGGGCTTTCGGCCCGGCCCGCGACCGCGGAACCCGCCCCCGCGGAGCCCGCGCAGGCCGCCTGAAACCCGCCCGGCGGCCCCGCCGCAGGGGCCGATTCCAGACTCCGCAGATTCCGGTCATCGCGTTGAAATAGCGAAGAAAAAACCGCGTTTTCGGCGATCTTGCCTTGCGCCCCGGCGCCTCCATATACTCCGCGCCCGTTTCAAGGTCCGGGGGCATGCAGGGGAGACCATGGGCCGCGTCGCACTACCTCCCAACTACCGTCCGAGCGAGGACGAGCCGTTCATGAACCCGCGGCAGCGCGAGTACTTTCGGCTGAAGCTGTTGCGCTGGCGCGAGGAGCTGCTGAAGGAATCGAGCGAGACGCTCCAGCACCTCCAGGAAGAGACCATGCACGAGGCCGACATGACCGACCGGGCCTCAAAGGAAACCGACCGATTCACCGAGCTGCGCACCCGCGACCGCGAGCGCAAGCTGATCTCGAAGATCGACGCGGCGATGCGCCGGCTCGAAGAGGGCACCTACGGCTATTGCGAGGAGACCGGCGAGCCGATCGGCGTGCGCCGGCTGGACGCGCGGCCGATCGCGACCTTGAGCGTCGAGGCGCAGGAGCGCCACGAGCGCATGGAGCGCACCCACCGGGACGAGTAGAACCACCGCCTCGTCCTTCGACAAGCTCAGGACGAGGCTGTTCCTTCATCCTCATGCCGAGCCTCACCCTGAGCCTGTCGACGGGGGCGAGGCATGAGGGTCAGCGCCGCCGATAGCGGGCGGCGAGAGCCTCCACGGTCGCCGCGTGCACGAGCCGCAGCGGCAGGACGGACGGAAGCGGCCGAACCCGGACTCGCGGCGTCACGCCATCCATTCCGCCCGCACCGCGGGATCGGATTCCCGGCCTGCGTGGCGGGCGCGCAAGTCCGCGAAGCGCGCGGGAACCAACCGCTTCAGCGCCCATACCGCCATCGCGCGCACCAGGGGCGAGGCGTCGGCGAGCCGCGCCTCGGCGCTCGCGGCCAGCGCGGGATCGCGGCTGTTGCCCGCGGCGATCAGCACGTTGCGCACGAAGCGGTCGCGGCCGGTGCGCTTGACGGGCGAGCCCTGGAACAGGCGGCGGAATTGCGCGTCGTCCAACGCCGCGAGCTCGGCCAGCGCAGGAGATTTCAGGTCGTCGCGCGCCGCGAGCGCCGCCTCGCGCCCGGCGGCCGCGAACTTGTTCCACGGGCAGGCGGCGAGGCAGTCGTCGCAGCCGTAGATGCGGTTGCCGATCAGCGGACGCAACGCCGCGTCGATGAGCCCCTTGTGCTCGATGGTGAGATACGAGATGCAGCGCCGCGCGTCGAGCAGGTAGGGCGCGGGGAACGCGCCGGTCGGGCAGGCGTCGAGGCAGCGCCGGCATTCCCCGCAATGGTCGGCGTGCGCGGCGTCGGGCGCTAGGTCGAGCGTGGTGAACAGTGCGCCGAGGAACAGCCACGAGCCGTGCGCGCGCGACACCAGGTTGGTGTGCTTGCCCTGCCAGCCCAGGCCCGCGCGCTCCGCCAGCGGCTTCTCCATCACCGGCGCGGTGTCGACGAACAGCTTCGCGCCGCCGCCGAACGTGGCCTGCGTCCATTGCGCCAGGACGCGCAGCTTTTTCTTCAATACGTCGTGGTAGTCGCGCCCGCGCGCATAGACCGAGATATTGCCGCGGTCGGCCGGCCGCGCGCCCGGATTGTCCGCCGGCGCGTAGCTGAGGCCGACGACCACCACGCAGCGCGCCTCCGGCCACAAGACGCCGGGATCGCCGCGCCGGTCCGCCTTGTCGGCCATCCAGCCCATGTCGCCGTGATAGCCGCGCGCGAGGTACTCCGCGAGGCGCGCGCGGGTTTCGCCCGCGAGGCTCGCGGGCGCGATGCCCACGGCGTCGAACCCCAGCGCCAGCGCGCGCTCGCGGATCGCGGCACTCGGGCTCGCCGGCGGGCGCGGGTGCCGCTCAGCCGCGGCCGCGATAGGGCGCGACATCCTGCGGCGGCACCCAAACGCCCGCGGGCGCCGGCCCGGTCTGGTAGAACACGTCGATCGGCATGCCGCCCCTGGGGTACCAGTAGCCGCCGATCCGCAGCCATTTCGGCGCCAGCGTTTCGACCAGCCTGCGCGCGATGGTCAGCGTGGTGTCCTCGTGGAACGCGCCGTGGTTGCGGAACGAGGCGAGATAGAACTTCAGCGATTTGCTCTCCACCAGCCACTTCCCCGGCACGTAGTCGATCACGAGGTGCGCGAAATCGGGCTGCCCGGTGATCGGGCACAGGCAGGTGAACTCGGGCGCGGCGAAGCGCACGACGTGGTCGTGCCGGGGGTGCGCGTTGGGCACGCGGTCGAGCACGGCCTTGTCGGGCGAGGCCGGGATCTTCGCCGGCTTGCCCAGCGCGTGGAGGTCGAGCTTCGGTCCTCTAGCCATCGTTGCCGCCGTCCGGGTCCGCGTCGCGCGCGCCGGCCGCCCATTTCGCCATGAACTCGTCCGCGAAGCGCCCGAAGGTACCCGCGGCGATGGCCGCGCGCAAACCCGCCATCAGGTCCTGGTAGTAGGTCAAGTTGTGCCAGGTCAGCAGCATCGGCCCCAGCATCTCCTTGGCCTTGTGGAGGTGGTGCAGGTAGGCGCGCGAGAAGCCGGTGCAGGCCGGGCAGCGGCAGTGCGGGTCGAGCGGCGCGGGATCGCCGGCGTGGCGCGCGTTGCGCAGGTTGAAGATGCCCTCGCGCGTGAACGCCTGGGCGGTGCGGCCGCCGCGCGTCGGCATCACGCAGTCGAACATGTCGACGCCGCGCTTGACGCTCTCCACGATCTCGTCGGGGCGGCCCACGCCCATGAGGTAGCGCGGGCGGTCCTCCGGCAGATGCGGGGCGGTCGCGTCGATGGCCTGGAGCATCGCGTCCGTGCCTTCGCCCACCGCCAGGCCGCCGATGGCGTAGCCGTCGAAGCCCACGCGCTTGAGCGCCGCAGCGGATTGCGCGCGCAGGGCCGGGTCGACGCCGCCCTGCACGATGCCGAACAGCGCATAGCCGGGCCGCGCCTTGAACGCCGCCTTGCAGCGCTCGGCCCAGCGCATGGACAGGAGCATCGAGTCGCGCGTGGCCTCAGGCGCGGAGGGGAACGGCGTGCACTCGTCCAGCACCATGGCGATCGTGCTGTCGAGCAGTTGCTGGATCTCCATCGCGCGCTCGGGGGTCAGCAAGTGCTTCACGCCGCCGTCGATGTGGGACTGGAACTCGACGCCGTCCTCGCCGAGCTTGCGCAGGCTCGCGAGGGACATGACCTGGTAGCCGCCGCTATCGGTCAGCACCGGGCCGCTCCAGTTCATGAACTTGCGCAAACCGCCGAGCGCCGCGATGCGCTCCGCGCCGGGCCTGAGCATCAGGTGGTAGGTGTTGCCGAGCACGATCTCGGCGCCGGTCGCGCGCACCTGCTCGGGCAGCATGGCCTTGACCGTGCCCGCGGTGCCCACGGGCATGAACGCGGGCGTCTCGACCGTGCCGTGCGCGGTATGGAGCCGCCCGCGCCGCGCCCGGCCGTCCGTTGCGATGGGTTCGTAGCGGAACCTCACGCCGCCCTCTTGAGCAGGCAAGCGTCGCCGTAGGAATAGAAGCGGTACCTGGCCGCGATCGCGTGCGCGTAGGCGCGTTGCATGGTTTCGAGGCCCGCGAAGGCGGACACCAGCATGAACAGGGTCGAGCGCGGGAGGTGGAAGTTCGTCAGCAGCACGTCCACGACCTTGAAACGGTAGCCGGGGGTGATGAACAGCGCGGTTTCGCCGCGGAAGGGCCGGAGCGTCCCGTCGTCGGCGGCGGCGCTCTCCAGCACGCGCAGCGCCGTGGTCCCGGCCGCGACCACCCGCCCGCCGGCGCGCCGCGCGGCGCCGATGGCGTCGGCGGCTTCCCGGGTCACTTCGCCCCATTCCGCGTGCATGACGTGGTTCTCGGTGTCCTCGGCGGTGACCGGCAGGAACGTACCCGCGCCGACATGCAGCGTCACGCGCGCGATGCCGACGCCGCGCGCCCGGATCGCCGCGACCAGGGTGGGGGTGAAGTGGAGCGCGGCAGTGGGCGCGGCGACCGCGCCGTCGCGCTCGGCGAACATGGTCTGGTAGTCCCGGGCGTCGGCCGCCGTGGCGCCGCCGGGCCTGCGGACATAGGGCGGCAGGGGCATGCGGCCGTGCCGCGCAAGGGCGCGGGCGAACGCGGCGCCGGCTTGCGCGAACCTGAGCCGCACCTCGCCACCCTGGCGCGCGACCACCTCGGCCGCGAGGTCGTCCGCGAATTCGATACGGTCGCCGGGCTTGAGGCGCTTGGCGGGCCTGGCGAAGGCGAGCCATTCCTCGTCGCCCTCCGGCGCGTCGCCCACGCGCTTGTGCAGCGTCGCCTCGATTTTCGCGGCGCCGCGCTTGCCCGTGAGGCGCGCGGGCAGCACGCGCGTGTCGTTCACGACCAGCACGTCATTGCGCCGAAGCAGCGCGGGCAGGTCGCCGACGCCGCGATCCTCGAGGTGCGCGCCGTCCACCACCAGCATGCGCGCCGCGTCGCGCGGCCGCGCCGGTTCCTGCGCGATCAGCGCCGGCGGCAAGTGGAAGTCGAACAGGGCGGTTTTCATGCGAGCGCGCTGCCGTGGCGAAACCCGCTCTTGCGCCCCCCTCGATCGTCATGCCCGCGCTTGTCGCGGGCATCCACGTCGGCCGCCTGAAGCCGGATCGACGGAGCATGGTCTCGGTCGGATTTCGGCAACCTGACCACGTGGATGGCCGGGACTCGACCACCTTCGCCCTTCGGGCTTCGGTGGGCGGCCCGGCCATGACAGTCTTTGTTGTAGCGCGAAGAAGCGTCCGCACGACCGGACAGCGGCGGATCAACGCCGGGCATGACGGTTGGGGTTGGGATGGACGATCTCAACTTGCCCGAAGCGACGTACCGCTTCACGGATTCAGCAAGTCGGCGATCACGCGCTTGGCGCGGGCCATCGACTCGCGCAGCACCAGCGCGTTCTGCACGTTGAGCGGGATGCTGGCCTTCTCGGCGCTCTCCCTGGCTCCCGGCGCCTGGCCCGCGGCGACCACGGCGCGCGTCAGCGCCTCGGCGAGCTCGAGCGGCAGGTTGGGCGGCGCGAACAGGCCCACGGCCGCGGTGAACGACAGCTTCGCCTTGCCGGTGATCTCGGCCAGCGTCGGCGCGTCGGGCAGGCGCGGGTGGCGGCGCGCGCCCGAGGTCACGAGCGCGCGCAGCTCGTTCGGCTTGCCCGAGGGGCGGAACAGCGCGGCCGAGGGCAGGATGCCCGCCTCGGCGCGCCCCGCGCGCAGGCCGTCGTCGATCTGGAAGTCGATGTCGAAGCTGCGCTCGCCGAAACGCCCGCCCGCCTGGTCCTCGACCATCGCCGCGAACACGCCCGAGGGCGTGGTATTGGCGTTGAGCGCCAGGGACGGCCCGCGCCCTGCCTTCAGCGCCGCGGCCAGCGCGGCGTAGTCCGCGATCGGCGAATCCGCGCGCACCGCGAGGGCCAGCGACACGCCGTCGGTCAGCTTCGCGATCGCGGTCAGGAACTCGATCTTGCCGCGCGGCGCGGCGAGATACTCGTGGAACAGGCGCGAGGCGTCGGTGACCACCAGCAGCGTGCGCCCGTCGGCCCGCGCGGCGTTGACCCGGTCGAACGCCTTGGTGGTGTCGGGGCTGGCCACGGTCTCGACCGCGACCGTCGCGCCCAGCGCCTGCTCCAAGCCGGGCTTCAGGACCTCGGCAACGTAGTGCGTGACCGAGCCCTGGCCCGAGGGCTCGACCAGCACGACGGTCTGCCCGGCGAACGGGCGCTGCGGCGTCTGCGCCTGGGCGGCGGCCGGGACCGCGAGCGCGAGGACGAGCGCGGCGATGCGATGTCGCTTCATGGCGGGGATTATAGGGCGAACCGACACACGCACCAGGGTATCCGCGGCATACCCTCGTGCTTCGCTAGGCTCAGGATGAGGGCGGCGCAGCCCCGTCAGTTGCCTACCGCCCGGTTCAGCGCCTGGTCGAGGTCGGCGACGATGTCCTTGGCGCTTTCCAGGCCGATCGACAGGCGCACCACGTCGGGCCCCGCGCCGGCGGCGACCTGCTGCTCCTCGGTGAGCTGGCGGTGCGTGGTCGAGGCGGGATGGATGATGAGGCTGCGGCTGTCGCCGATATTGGCGAGGTGCGAGAGCATGTTGACGCCCTGCACCACCTTGACGCCGGCCTGATAGCCGCCCTTGACGCCGAAGGTGAACACCGCGCCGGCGCCCTTGGGCAGATACTTGCGCGCGAGCGCGTTGTACCTGTTCGCGGGCAGGCCCGCGTAGTTGACCCAGGCCACGGCCTTGTGGCCTTGCAGGAACTCGGCGACCGTTTGCGCGTTGGCGCAGTGCCGGTCCATGCGCAGCGCCAGGGTTTCGACGCCGAGCAGCGTGATCCACGCCCCGAACGGCGACATGGTCGGCCCCAGGTCGCGCAGACCCACGGCGTGGCAGTGCATGGTGTAGCCCATGTCGCCGAAGGTCTCGTAGAAGCGCAGACCGTGGTACGCGGCGCAGGGGCCGGCGAGGTCGGGGTACTTGCCCGCCTTCATCCAGTCGAACCGGCCCGAGTCGATCACCACGCCGCCGATGGTCGTGCCGGTGCCCGACAGGAACTTCGTGGTGGAGTGCACCACGATGTCGGCGCCCCATTCCAAGGGCCGCAGCAGGTAGGGCGTAGCCAGCGTGTTGTCGACGATCAACGGGCAATTCGCGGCATGCGCGATCTTAGCCATCGCCTCGATGTCCACCACGACGCCGCCGGGGTTGGCGAGGCATTCCGTGAACACGGCCTTGGTGCGCTCGTTGACCGCGCGCTTGACCGCGTTCATGTCGTCGGGGTCGACGAACGTCGCCTTCCAGCCGAACTTCTTGAAGGTCTGGCCGAACTGGGTGATCGAGCCGCCGTAGAGCTTGCTCGAGGCCACGAACTCGTCGCCCTGGCTCATGAGCGGGAACAGCGCCACGAGCTGCGCGGAATGGCCCGAGGCCGTGGCCGTGGCGCCGCGCCCGCCCTCCAAGGCCGCCAAGCGTTCTTCCAAGACCGCGACCGTCGGGTTCATGATGCGCGAGTAGATGAAGCCCGTGGTCTGTAAATTGAACAGCGAGGCCGCGTGGTCCACGTCGTCGAACACGTAGGACGTGGTGGCATAGATCGGCGTGGCGCGCGCGCCCGTGGCGGGGTCGGGCTGGGCGCCGGCGTGAATCGAAAGCGTCTCGAAGCCGGGCTTCCCGGGGGCGGAGTCGTTCATGGCGGTTTCCTTCGTGCTCAGATGCGCCGGCGCTTGGCGGAGATCACGCCCGAGTTGATGCCGTGCCAGCCCAATTCGGCGTTGAGCCGCGCGTATTCGATCTTGGGGCAGCGATTCATCACCACCTCGAGGCCCGCTTCCTCGGCGCGGCGCGCGGCCGCGTCGTCGCGCACGCCGAGCTGCATCCACAGGACCTTGGCGCCGATGGCGATCGCATCGTCGGCGATCGGCCCGGCTTCCTTCGAGGCGCGGAACACGTCCACCATGTCGACCTTCTCGGGGATGTCCTTGAGCGAGGCGTACACCTTCTCGCCCAGGATCTCCTGGCCGGCAGCCGTGGGGTTGACGGGAATCACGCGGAAGCCCTTGCCCTGGAGGTACTTCATGGCGAAGTAGCTGGGCCGGTTCCAGTTGGGGCTCGCGCCCACCATGGCGATCACCCGCACTTTGTTGAGGATCGCGCGGATGTAGTCGTCGGGATAGGAGTCGTGGTTCATCGCCGTTTTGATATGTCCTCGTCCTGAGCCCGTCGAAGGACGAGGCCCTCATGCTTCGACAGGCTCGGCATGGGGTCTTGGCCTACCGCCCCTTCCATTCCGGCTCGGGCTTCTTGCCGAGGAAGGCGTCGATGCCGGCCTCGGCGTCCTGCGCCATCATGTTCTCGGCCATCACGCGGCTGACCATCGCGTAGGCGTCGTCCAGGCTCATCTCGAGCTGCCGATAGAACCCGTCCTTGCCGATCTTGACGGTCAAGGGCGAGCGCGAGGCGACGCGCCTGGCCAGCGCCTCGGTCTCGGCGTCGAGGCGCTGGGGCGCGACCGCGCGGTTGACGAGGCCCAGGCGCCGCGCCTCCTCGGCGTCGATCGGCTCGCCGGTCAGCAGCATCTCCATCGCGGGCTTGCGCCCGACGGCGCGCGACAGCGCCACGGCGGGGGTCGAGCAGAACAGGCCGATGTTGACGCCGGGCGTGGCGAAGCGCGCGTCGGTCGAGGCCACGGCGAGGTCGCAGGTGGCGACGAGCTGGCAGCCCGCGGCCGTCGCCATGCCGTGCACCCGCGCGATCACGGGCTTGGGCAGGCGCGTGATGGTCATCATCATGCGGCTGCACTGCGCGAACAGCGCCTCGTAGGCCGCGAGCCTGTCGTTCGGGCGGCTCGGTCCCGAAGGGGCGGGCGCGTCGCGCATCTCGCGCAGGTCGTGCCCGGCGCAGAACGCGGGGCCGGCGCCCGCGATCACCACGGCCTTGACCGACTTGTCCTCGGCCACGGCGTCGAGCGCGTCCTGCATCGCCGCCATCAGCCCGGCCGACAGCGCGTTGCGCTGCCTGGGGCGGTTCATGGTGAGCGTCGCCACGCCCGCCCTATCGCGGCGCAGCAGCAGGTCGTTGCTCTCGGCGGCCTGGGCTTTCATCGCGCCGGATTTTCGCCCGCGCGGGGCCGGCAATGCAAGAACAGGAGAACCGCCAAGACGCCAAGGCGCAAAGGAAGCCGATTGCGCGGCCTTGGCCGCGCGAAGAAGCCCTTGGCGTCTTGGTGCCTTGGCGGTTTCTTCCCTCCCTCGATTCGGGCTAAGAAGTCGGACCGGGAAGGGGCCGATATGCCGAAGAAGCCGGGCGAGAGCCGCATCAGCATCGCGGAATTCGACGCGATCACCCGCGCGGCACTGCCGATGGCGGGCGCGCTGGGCTTGAAGGTCGAGAACATCGCGGCCGGCCGGGCCACGGCGCGCCTCTCCCATGCCGCGCAGCACCTCCGGCCCGGCGGCACCGTGGCGGGCCCGGCGATGATGGCGCTCGCGGACTACGCGATGTACGCGGTGGTCTTGAGCATGGTGGGCGCGGCGCGCGCGGAGGCCGTGACGGTCAACCTCAACATCAATTTCCTCAGCCGCCCCGCGCCGCGCGACCTGGTCGCGGAGGGGCGCATCGTGAAGCTCGGCCGGCGCCTGGCGTTCGGGGAAGTGACGATCTTCAGCGACGGCCGGCCCGATCCCGTGGCGCACGTCACCGCCAGCTACTCGATCCCGCCGGAGAAGTGACGGCGGCCCTCGCCGCCGTCATGGCCCGACTTGATCGGGCCATCCACGCCTGAGTCCTGGGCGCATGAAAAACAAGCGTGGATACCCGGCTCGGAGGCCGGCCATGACGTCTGAGGGGAAGCGGGCGCAGCGAGCACCCTTATCCGGACAGCCGTGGGGCAAGCCAGGGCATGACGGAGAAGGAAAATGGCCGGCGACGAACCCTATTCCCCCGCCAGCCGCTCGATCCCCTTCGCGTCGGCGCGGTAGGGCAGCCAGTCCTTCATGTGGGTGATGCCGAGGCGGTGGTAGAACTCGCGCGTCGGGTTCCAGTGCAGCACCCACAGGTCGAGCCGCCCGCAGCCGCGCGCCTGGGCGATCCTGGCGCATTCCGCCATCAGCCGGCGCCCGACCCCATGTCCGCGCGCCCATTCGTGGACGAACAGATCCTCGAGGTAGAGCCCGGGCCTGCCGGTCCAGGTGGAGAAATTGTGGAAGTAGAGCGCGAAGCCCGCGGGCCGGCCGTCGAGCTCGGCCAGGATCGCCTCGAAATAGGGCCGCGGGCCGGTGCCGGCGCGCCGTAGGTCGTCGGCCGTGGCCTTCACCGCCTCCGGCTCCTTCTCGTAGAGCGCCAGGGCCTTGACCAGCTCCAGCAGCGTCTCGGCGTCGTCCGGGCCGGTGCCGGGCGGTTCCAGCCGGGCTTGGCGTATTGCGATCGTGGCCATGGAGATTCCTCGATTCTTGTGTGGTAACATATTACCGCCACCGCAAAGCTTCGGCGGCATGCGGGTTTTGCGTTGACATAGGACGGTCGATCGGCATACTGCGCCGCCTTTTAAGGAACCCGGGCGAACCAGCCATGAAAACCTACGTGATGAAGGCCGAAGAGGTCGAGAAGAAGTGGGTGCTGATCGACGCCGACGGCGTCGTGCTCGGCCGGCTCGCTTCCGAGATCGCCAAGATCCTGCGCGGCAAGCACCGGGCGAGCTTCACCCCCCACGTCGATTGCGGCGACAACGTGATCGTCATCAACGCCGAAAAGGTACGGCTGACCGGCAACAAGCTCGACGACCGGGTGCTGCACTGGCACACCGGGCATCCCGGCGGCGTCAAGACGCGCACCATGGGCCAGATCCTCGGCGGCCGGTTCCCGGAGCGCGCGATCGAGAAGGCGGTCGAGCGCATGATGCCGCGCGGGCCGCTCGGCCGCCGGCAGATGCGCAACATGCGGGTCTATGCCGGCGCCAAGCACCCGCACGAGGCGCAAGGCCCCGCGGTCGTCGACATCGCCGGGCGCAACCCCAAGAACAAGCGGAAGGGCGATTGACCATGGCCCAGAACGAGCAGACCCAGCCCCAGGGCCTGGAAGCCCTCAAGACTCTCGGCGGCGCGCAGGCGCCGGCCGCGACCGCCGCGCCGCTGCGCGAGCGCAAGGTCGACAAGTGGAACCGCGCCTATGCCACGGGCAAGCGCAAGAACGCCGTGGCGCGCATCTGGCTCAAGCCCGGCAAGGGCGTCATCACCGTCAACGGGCGCGACTGGATCAAGTATTTCGCGCGGCCGGTGCTGCGCATGATCATCCACCAGCCGTTCCTGATCGCGCAGCGCGAGGGGCAGTTCGACGTGGTGTGCAGCGTCACCGGCGGCGGACTCTCGGGCCAGGCCGGCGCGGTGCGCCACGGCATCTCGAAGGCGCTCACCTATTTCGAGCCGGGCCTGCGCGGCGTGCTCAAGGCCAACGGGTTCCTCACGCGCGACGCGCGCGTGGTCGAGCGCAAGAAGTACGGCCGCGTCAAGGCGCGCCGCAGCTTCCAGTTCTCGAAGCGCTAAATCAGGAATTTCATAAGTATTTGAAATTACTGTATGGTTCGTGTTTGTCGGCGATTTATCCCTGGTGACAAATCGCTGACAAGCCCTTGTTAATCCCGCAGCTGCTGGTTTACAGTTTTGGCAAGTTGTTGGCGGGATTCGGTTCGTCATGCCGCTTCGGAAGTACGATAGCCGCCTGCGCAGCGGCGACATCGTCCTGTTCACGCGCAACGGCGCACCGATCTACCACGCGCGGATCAAGATTCCGGGTCGATCGGGCCACGTCACTAAGTCCCTGAAGACCGCTGACTACGCCGAGGCCGTCGCCAATGCGAGCGAGATACGCGACGAGCTTCGCCAGCGCGTCAGGCAGGGCCTGAGCGTCGGGCGCTACACGTTCGCCGACATCTGGAAGATGTTCATCGAGAACGAAGGCAAGAAGAGCCTGTCGGTACACCGGCTGCGCTATCTGGAAGGGACGGCACGGCGCTACTTCCTGCCGTTCCTGGGCGACACGGGCATCGCCGACGTGACCGACCTCAAGATCGAGCGATACTGGGACTGGCGGCTGAGGTACTGGCAGAGCGCGGCGGGCAAACAGAAGATCGAGAAGGCGGAGCGCGGCCGGGGCGGGAAGCACGGTCGGGTCGATAAGCCGACCGCCCGGCGCTCGACCCTAGGCAACGTCGCCAAGCGCCCGTCCAACAAGACACTGCAGATGGAGCAGACGGCGCTGCGGCAGGTCCTCGGCTGGGCGCATCGCCGGGCGCTGGTCAACCGCGTGCCATACGTCAAAGCGCCCCGAGACAAGTCAAAGAAGGGTGTCGACCGGCGGCCTGCGTTCACGGTCCACGAGCTGGTCGTCCTAGGCAAGAAGCTGACGCGCTGGATGGACGAGGCGGGCGAGAAGCCACCGAAGCGGCCGGACGGCAGGTTCGGCAAGCCGCGCGTCGCGCTGCACCGCCCCCACGCGCTGCATCGCTGGCAGCGCACGATGCTGTTCAGCTACGTGCTGTTCATGGCCGCGAGCGGCCTGCGGCCGAACGAGGCCCGGCAGCTGCGCTGGCGCGACGTGCGCTACGAGCGTAACAGTCAGGGCGAGTACACGGTGCTGACGACCAGCCACAGCACGAAGACCGGCAGCCGGGAGGTCGTGTGCCTGCAGGCCGCGAAGGCGAGCCTGGAGCGCGTCCGCAGAAACTCGGACCACACGAAGCCCAGCGACCTGGTGTTCGCGCACCGCGACGGGACGCCGATCCAGTTCCTCGGCAAGACGTTCAAGAAGCTGCTGGGCGAGACCTGGGTCGTGTACGGCGCGAGCGAGAGGGACGTCCGGGAGGTCGGGGAGGGCGAGCCCGGCGCGCACCGGCTGCTGTTCGACCCGACGACGGGCGACGAGCGCACGATCTACAGCCTGCGCCACACCTACGCGACCATCGCGCTGCAAAAGGGCAAGGGCATGACCTACGACAAGCTGGCGCGCAACATGGGCACGTCGCCTGGGATGATATTCAAGCACTACCACCACGCCACGGTCCGCGAGGACGCCGACGTACTGTCGATGCGGCAGTAGCCGGGCCGCCCGGCGCCGCCGCGTTCAGCCGCGAGCGCCGTTCAAAAGCCGTTCCGAAACCAGTGTCGGGCTGGCCTTTGCTGATGATCATGTCAGGTACTTGTCGTCAGTTTCACTGAGATTTATTTTGTTTGCGGACGTGAGTGCTATCCTCAGCTGGATTTGCGCTCAACTCAGATAGCGCGTATTGGCTGACTACGTTGTCGATAAGTTGTGACGTGCGTTCGATACGTCTATCGCCATTGCGTTATTGATGCAGGAGTGCACATGCCACGGATAAGAAAAGAAAAGGCCGGACAGCAATTGAAGATCGCTGAACGCGAAGTTCGGTTTTCTCAGTGGCCAACAAAGCAGAATGGCAACGCTCATAGTTTGCAGTTCGAAGTGCTAACTTCAAACCCTTGGGAAATAATCAGGTATGCAATAATAGAAAAGCAACCAAATGTAAGCGATCAGGTAGCGCCGCTATCATTCTTGCATCAAGCTCAGGAATTTTATCGAGCATCACAGACATTCCAGGTCGCATCGAAGCCGCTGTTGCTCTACTATTGCCTCATGAATCTTGCTAAGTCATTCATTCTGCATCGGAGTGTAACTAACGATATCAATCATGCCGTTCACGGAATTAGTGAGGACCGTCTGCCTTCAACGGCTCAGGAATTTCTGGATTCGACTGTATCGGTCCATCCTAACAGCACAAACAGCCCACAGATTTATGCTCTTTTTGGTAAGGCGCTTGGCGCACGCCCGTTGCTAACAAAAACGCAATATTCAGTGGTTAAAGATATTCTTCCGCAAATTGTAATTGGTCACCGTCTATGGGCCTCCGCCGCCGATGCGCCCGAACGGTTTATTCGTATTCAGAGAGTTCGAATACGGCACGCTCGCAAGATAAAATCTGTATGGCTTACCATCGATGTTCAACGCTCAGATCTGAAAGAATGCAGGCTCAATCACACCCAACTGCGCCATCTCACGAGCCTAGATGCGGATTTTGTTGAAGTGAAACCGAGATCATCGATTGACTCAAAACGCTATTGTCGATTGGAGTTAAAATTGCCTATTCCGTACAACAGACGACCCGGTGATGCGCTCAAATCACTATCTGATAAATTACGCCCGTATCTCTGGACGGTTGTTCGGCCAATTCCTCCATATCGACGTCACTATTTATACGCACCACCGCCAAACTCCAAGGTAATCCATCCTATTCTTTCAATCTACGCAGCAATCTTTTATCTTGGTTCGGTTACTCGGTATCGCCCGCATCATTTCGATATGATTGCTAAAACGGAATACGGAAATCTAGTTCACGAGATCATCGACAATCAAATTCTTCAGGTTCTGTTTCAGCTGGCGTCGGAGTTTGCGAGACGAGAGGTTTCTTCTCCTGCAGTGCTCTAAGATTCTGATTTTGGGGCGTTTAGGATATGAGTTTCGGGGCAACTTGCGCGCGATAAGAAATAGGCTCTAGCGCAAGCACGTCATCCAACGGGCCGGTCAGCGTGTACACCTTCGGGTCGCTGTCGAAGCCAAACACGCGATAGAGGCGAAACGCCGATCCCTTTTCCACTGCAACCCGCCGCTCATTCTCACTGAGGAAGAACGAAGTCTCGATTGACCCTCTCGTGGTTTTTACTTCAATGAAGATCGGCTGCCCGTTGTTGTCTGCGAATGACTCGATGTCGTAGCCAAGGCCGTCGCCAACATCTTTCGATACCCATGCGACCTTCGCTGCTAGGTCAGCCCGCCCAATGGCAATCAGACGTGCGCGTTCAACATCCAAAACAAAACTTTCGCCAGCGTTGCCCAGCCTCCGATTGGCGGCATCGCGAGTCGCTGGATCGAACTTTCGCACGATACGCGCGATGGCGCGGTTTGCCACAGGCTTTGGAGCCGCTGAGGGCGGGGCCACAAACACCGATTTGGGATCAATAGTCGATGAAGGAGGCTTCGGCGGCCGTGCGTCAAGGTGCTTGATCTCAACGCCAAGCCGTGCCTCAACCGCCTCAACTAGGGAATCTTGTATGTTGGGAAGGGGTTTGTAGCCCCTGATCCAAGGTAGTCCTAGCTGCTGTAAGACAGAGCTAATGTTCTCGTGTTTGCGCTCGATGGACCCTGGCGAACGCTTGATGACCTGCCGAAGAGCATTGCGGTGCTCTGTCTTTGAATATGACTTACCCGCCAGTTCTAGCGCGAGCATCGCAAAATAGTCCGCGACGATGGCGTTTAGCTCCGAGGGCGTCCAATCGCCAGAGCCGCCCAGCTCGACCGTCTCGCCCGCCGCGAGAAGCTTTTCGAGCGCTTCCGTTGTCGGTTCCTGGAGGGGATATCCGCTGGCACGGGCGTTAAGTTGAGCAGGCTCCAGAATGCGCCTAACGGCATCTTCACCGATTAGAAAACGCTGCTTTGGATCAACTAGCGCTTCGAACCGGACCGGCGCCATCTGCTTCGTTTTGCCGTTACCGTCGAGCCCTAGCGCAGTAGGGCCAGTGATCACGCCAACGCCGAAGATTCCCTTCGCCCCTCGCCCCTGTTTGAGGAGCCAAGCCCGATCTCCCGCTCTTGCCTTAGTGTAAGCTGCAATTCGCCAAGGCTCGTCAACAAAGCCATCGCGCTCAAGCGTGTGAACCAACCGCACGATATTCTCATGCGGCCAACCGCCCTTACCTTCCTCTTTCCACGTCAGTAGGAACGCCGTCATATAGGCCTGCTAGTTTGCTCATTGGGCTACGTCCATGGACGATAGTCGCAAGAATAGGAAAAGGTAAGTCTCCTCTGCGCCCTTCGGGCGGTGGGGTCGATCGCTTCGCTCTCGCCCCCATCTTCTCGTGGTCTCTATTCGTTTGCGGGGCATCCTTGAGACACACTTCGGCCTTCCGCGACCGAAGCGTGTCCGCGAGGGCCTTGCGTCAGCACCCCATCGAAACACCCAGCTGGAGCAACCCGTGTCCGGGAAGGGGCGGTTGTGCGTTCTCCCTTTGCGCTCCGCTTCGGCGGCAGGGCCGCCTCAACGCCAGCAGGCCGCGCGCAAGCTGGGCTACGTCGCGGCCGCTCGGAGGACGGCAGTGTCGCCGGAGCCTCCATCGTGCCCGGCTCCGCCGTTGCGGCGTGGCCTGGGCTTCTGGTAGTCGCTGCCGCACCCGTCAGGCAGTGGTGGTCCGCAGAGGCTCTTTCGAACGGGCGAGGTGATCGCCCTACTCAAGCGTGCGCGGGCTCAGCTGTTCTGCCGCCCGAAGCAGCCGGTGCGTGCGCCGGCGGGTGTGTCATCGTCTAAGAGGCGTAAAAGCCCAGGGACAGCTCGCTCTTGTCCGGGTCGCCGAGGTAGACGACCAGTGCGCGGCGCGCCAGCTCGGACTCAGGCAGGCGGAGCAGGGCGGCCTCGTTCCGCAGCCGCTCGCGCATCTGCCAGGAGCAGCGGAACACGAAACTCTGATCGAGCCGCCTGTGTCGCCGCATCAGCTGAAAACCCTGTTTTTCACGTGATACTTACTCGCCATGGACCGCGCCCAGATCGGAATACCCGACTGCCCGGCGTGTAACGCAACTACGACGCAATATCTGCCCGGTTCGTGCCCAGGACGGCCAATTCCTTGGCAAAAATCACTTTTTAGGTCGTGGTTTCCTAACTGATTGGGCCATCCCCAATGCAGTACCCAGTTTAAATATCTTCAAAGCCAATAGAGACCAGGAGTCCTTTAGCATCAGGAGTCATTAAGCCCTTTAGGGCTTCGACAAGAAACCGGATGTCGCCAAGGCTCAAAGCCCGGGCGTCCTCGACATACAGGTCCTCGTCGCGCGTCATGCCGCCGGACCGCCACATCTGCGCGTCGTCTAGGTAGGCGCTGTCTCGCCCGAACGTCAATTTATAGCGCAACGCTTCATTTCCGCCCTTCAAACAATATTCCGCCATATGTTTGAGCGACTGCTCCATGTTTTTGCCCGCAAACATGCTCTTCAAGTCGATTTGCCACGGGACGTTCCCCCACCGTTTCGCCAACGCGTCACGGACGACGCCATCGCCCGACCGCCCAAGATCGACCAGGGCATGAAAATGCACCAATGCAGACTTCTCGATTGGTGCTGCGGTGCCCGCGAGCATATCGATGACCTTCTTTTTGCGAGCGCTTTCCGTTCCGACCGATTTCAGCAGCGCCCGGTCGATCAGCTCGACCTCGATAGCGCCGCGCAGCCATACGTCGAGGCCACGCACGTCGCGTGCGACCGCCGCTAGGTGCCTGCGGATGATGCCGGCCCGATCGACTATCGCCGCTTGGTCGAAGCCCACGACGCTATCGAGCACGGTCAGGAATTTGAACCGCTGGCGCGCCAGGGCCTCGTCGCTGCCCAATGCCTTCTGAAACCTGGTCGTAAACCGCCCGCTGAGCCGGTCCACGAGGCGTTTACGGCAGCGCTCGCACCACAGCGAGCCGCACGCGCGCTTCCGCGAGCAGCCCGCGATCTGTTTGCCGAGGTCTGTCCTGGCTAGAGCGCGTCGGACTCGCGTGGCTCGATGCTGCCCAAAATCGGGCTTTATAAGCGCGAGCCACCTTTCGCGCACTTTCTCAGGATCCATCCTCCTCGCTTTCATTTTTTGGAACGCTTCGGACATGTGCTGAACGCTCCTAATCGCAAGCCTCGACAGCGGCAAGTATGCCCTCAGCGCGCTGTGCTAGGAAGTGTTGGGGAGCTGGTCGATCGCGCAGGCCGTTATCGGTCGTAAGCAATCTCTCAGATTTATGCGCCGAATCAGGCGGTGGCAGGAGCCGTTCCGAAATGCTGCGCGGCGCGGTGGCCTAGCGAGCCAGGGAAAGTAGAGGATGCGAACCGTGTCTTAGCGCCGTGCCAAACCATGTGTTTTTGGTACGGGCGAGCAAACTTTTGGAATCAATGGCAGGATAGTAACTGGTGGTGAGAATGGCAGGTTGAGAAAAGGGTATATTGCAAGTGACAAATAGCATAGATGATCAGCTAGGCAGTTTTTGCCTTGAATGGGCTCACGAGCTTAGTCCTTTGGACCAGCTCCCCGCTGGCGCGCGATTTTTTCACTACACAACCGCTAAAGGGATGCAGGGCATTATCAGATCGGGCTGCATGTGGGCGCACAGCATTGAACAGCAGAACGACTATACGGAGGTCAGGTATGCGGCGTCAGTGATGCGGGCACACATCGAGCGCGCGTATGCCGTCGAGCCTGATGCTTTAGCATGCGAGTTGTTTCTAGCTCTTCGGCGGCAGATGGCGACAATTTTCTTGGGGAATCTTTTTGTACTTTCATATAGCGGTGACGGCGACGAGTTGGGTATGTGGCGTTTGTATGCAGATCGTGGAACGGGATTCTCGTTTGGCTTCCCACTACATGCGGCGAAAGAATGGCCCGGCACAATCATAATTGCCAAATGCCAATACGATTTTCGAAAACTAGATTTGTTCTGCTCGGCTTCATTAATAAAGGTGCGTGAACTCTACCTTGCGGCCGTAAAATCAGGATGTAATTCAGACGTCGATGGAATTGCTGCGATGTTTTTTCGCCATATCGCCTGGTTTGCAACGATTTTTAAGCCACACGTCTGGGCTGATGAACAGGAGTGGCGAATAGTCTTTCACCGCGGTCCTGAGCACCACAAGAAACGGGATGATGAACGATCATACATTGATGTGCCGCCTAGCGGCTCGTTCCCAATCGAGGCGATATGCGCGGGCCCTAACTGCGATGCCGTAAACAGCATCCGGTCCCTACGGGAATTGATGGCGAAAACGACATACAAGTCGGTTCCTCTATATATGTCTCAACATGCCGAGGATTCAAAAACACATCTATCGTAGCTTCAGTCTGCTCCCAGTATTCGCTGCACGCTGCCGACGCCGATCCGCAGCTCCCGCGCGATGTGTCGAACCGACCGCCCGCCGTCCCGCAGCGCGCCTACGGCGGTCCTCACGCTGTCGTTGATCGAGGAGGGGCGCCCGAGCTTGGTGCCGTTCGCCCTGGCTCGCGCCAGCCCGGCGGCAACACGCTCGCGGATCAGCGAGCGCTCGAACTCGGCGAATACGCCCAGCATCTGGAACATCGCCCGGCCGCCCGGCGTGGTCGTGTCGACCCCGTTCTGGGCGATGACGAGGTCGATCCCTTTCGCGTGAAGCTCTGCCAGGACCTCGACCAGGTGCGTGAGGCTGCGTCCGAGCCTGTCCACCGACCATGCCATCACGACATCCACCTCGCGCCGAGCGACCAGTTTCAGGAGCTGATCGAGGGCAGGGCGTTGATCGCGGCCCTTCGCGCCGCTCACGCCGTGGTCGACTAGCTCGCGGATGATGCGCCAGCCGTTTCGCTCGGCCAGCGCGCGCAGCTCGCGGAGCTGGTTCTCGCAGGTCTGGTCGGCGGTGGAGACGCGAGCGTAGAGCGCGCAGAAGCGGCGGTTTTGCGCGGCGCGAGCCGGTGACGAGTCCATGCCGAGAGCCTCCCGGGGTGGTGGCAAAATGCTGGCAAATCTATAATGGCTTAAAATAAGCAATAAAAACAATACTGTACAGATATTCCAGTTCTCCAAGCGCTGACGCGCAGCGGTTTCATACGCGATGCGGACGGGGGCCTTCGGGCCCCCGTTTGCGTTTCCGGTGATCTGGATCAACGCTGGCGAGTCGGCTATGGTTTATTTGTCTTAAACATAATCAACCATGTCATCTAGGGGGGATGCTATGGCGAAGATCAAGGGCAACGGCGCCGACAACACGCTGACCGGCACGGCCGCCAACGACAAGATCAAGGGTTACGGCGGCAACGACGTGCTGGACGGCCTCGGCGGCAACGACAAGCTCGATGGCGGCAAGGGCAACGACGAGCTCGTCGGCGGCCTGGGCAACGACCGCCTGAAGGGCGGCAAGGGCGACGACCTCTTGTTCGGCGGCGCCGGCAACGACGAGATCGACGGCGGCAAGGGCTTCGACACCGCGGTGTTCGGCGGGACGATCGAGAGCTATTCGCTGTCGTTCAAGTCCCACGGCGACATGAAGGGCACCGTGATCGGTCCGGACGGCACGGACCGGCTGATGAACGTCGAGCTTTTGCGGTTCGACAACGCCCTTTACGACGTGGCCAGCAACACCGTCCATCACTCGCCGACGACGAGCCCGGTGACCCTGTCGCCGATCGCCGAGGACAGCGGTGCGCGGCTCATCACGCAGGCCGAGCTGCTGGCCAACGCATCCGACGTCGACGGCCCGGCGCTGTCCGCGATCAACCTGGCCATCGCCACGGGCAACGGGTCGCTGATCGACAACGGCGACGGCACCTGGAGCTACACGCCGGCGCCGAACGACGACACCGCGGCGACCTTCAGCTACCAGGTCACCGACGGCATCGCGCCCCCGGCCGCCGGCGCCGCCTCCCTCGACATCACGCCGGTCAACGATCCGGCGGTCGTCACCGGCGACGCGGCCGGCGGCGTGACCGAGGACGGCGTGCTCGCCGACAGCGGCAACCTGGACGCGGCCGACATCGACAACCCAGCCGACGCCTGGCAGGCGGTCGCGGCGCCGGCGGCGAGCGCGAACGGCTACGGCACCTATACGCTGACCGCCGACGGGGTGTGGACCTACAACCTCGACAACGGCCATGCCGCCGTGCAGGCGCTCAATACGGGCGAGACCCTGTCGGATTCCTTCACGGCCTACACCGCGGACGGCACGGCGCAGTCGGTTTCGGTGACCATCAACGGCGCGGACGAGCCGGACATCCTGATCCCGGACGGTACGCTCGATGTCTCGGCGCGCGATCCGCTGTCGCCTGGCAACATCTATCCGGGCGCGGGCAACACCGCGACCGGCTGGGCCATCGTCCGCGACGTGTCGCACGACCTCGAGCTCGGCATCCACGTCAAGTACCGTTCCAGCCTCCAGGATGTGAATCCGACCTCGGTAGAGCCGGACGGCACCGTCAAGTACACCGTGGACGACGGCCCGCAATTGAACGGCGTGAACGGCGCTTCGGGGACCGCCCTGAACCGGGCCGCCTGGAGCTTCGACTACTCGGCCTCGACCGCGCTCGACGGCAGCGTGGACACGCTAGCGGACTTCAACTTCCGGCTGCTGATCGACCTCAACCCCGGCGCCGGCACGAGCTTCCTCGAACTCGCGTTCTCGCCGGTCGGCGGTCTGCCCGACGCGCCGGGCGAGCCGCGCTCGAACGGCCTGTGGAGCACCGCCGCGCCGATGGCCGGCATTCCGGCCGTGGGCACCGGCCTGATCGCCGACGACGGCGGCACGGACCAGGTGACGCAAAACTCGCAGAACTACGCCTTCTACAGCACGATCATGGATTTCGACGGCAACCCGGCGACCGACGACGCGGCCGTCTACACCTTTACGCCGGGCGTGTTCGACATCTATCTGCAGGCGTTCGACTCGTCGAACACCGTGCTGCTGGCGCAGAACCACGTCCAAGTGACGGTCGCGTAGCCCGGCGGCGCGAGGCGTTGCGGCGGACGGGGGCCTCGGGCCCCCGTTTCGCATCGACGCGGCCATCCGGTAAGGTCGGCCGCCATGACCGACCGCGACCAGGAGATCGCCGCCGCGTTCGAGGACTACCGCCGGGGCAGGCTCGCGCCCGCCGGCGTGCGCTGCGAGAAGATCCTGGCTGCGGCGCCGGAGCATCCCGGCGCGCTCCAGGTGCTGGCGGCGGTGCGGCTCGCGGAGGGACGGATCGACGCGGCCGTCGGCCTCGCGCGCCGCGCGGCCGCCGCGGCGCCCGGGTCGCCCAACAACCACAACAATCTCGGCGCGATGCTGCTCAGGCTCGGCCGCCACGCCGAGGCGCTGGCCGCGTTCGACGCGGCCCTCGCGCTCAAGGCCGACTTCGCGGAGGCCCACAACAACCGCGGCCATGCGCTGAACGCCTTGGGGCGCCCGCAGGAGGCGCTGCCATGCCTCGATCGCGCCCTCAAGCTCAAGCCCGGCTACGCCGCCGCGCTCGGCAACCGGGCCGACGCGTTGCGCGCGCTGGGACGCCGCGACGAGGCGTCGGCGGCCTATGCGGCGGCGGTCGGGGCCTACGACCGGGCGGTGGCCGCGAACCCCGGCGACGCGGAACTCCATTTCCGGCGCGCCAGCGCCCTTTCCGCGCTGGAGCGGCGCGACGAGGCGCTGGCGGGCTACGACCGCGCCCTGGCCTTGAAGCCGGATCACGACGGCGCGCTGCTGGGCCGCGGCGAGCACTGGCTCGGTCGGCGCGAGCCAGAGCGCGCCTTGCCCTTCCTAGACAAGGCAGTGGCCGCCGCGCCGGGCAACGCCGCCGCCCACTGCGCCCGCGGCAACGCGCTCTACGCGCTGAACCGGTTTCCCGAGGCCGTCGCGGCGTTCGAGAAGGCTCTCGCGCTCGAGCCCGGCTACGTGGCCGCGATCGGCGACCTGGGAACCGCGTATGCCGACCAGGGCGAGCGCGGCAAGGCGTTGGACTGCTACCGCAGGGCCCTGGCGCTCGACCCGAATTCCGCGCGCACGCGCTGGAAGCTGGCGATGCATGCGATCCCGATCCTGCCCGATTCCGACGCGGAGATCGCGCCGTCGCGGGCGGATTTCGCGCGCGAACTCGCGGCCCTCGAATCCGCGCTGCCGCCGGGCGCCGGCGCCGACGAGGTGCTGGTCGGCACGGTGCAGCCCTACTACCTGGCGTACCAGGAGGAGGACAATCGCGGCTTGCTGGCGCGCTACGGGGCGCTGTGCGCGCGGCTGATGGAGGATTGGCGCCGGGCGCAGCGGATTTCCGCGCCGGCGGCGCGGCGCGCCGGCCCGGTGCGGCTCGGGATCGTCTCCGCGCAGTTCCTGCAGCACTCGGTATGGAGCGCGATCGTCAAGGGCTGGGTCCGGCATCTCGACCGCAGCCGGTTCGAACTGCATGGATTCCACCTGAGCCCCCGGTTCGACGTCGAAACGGCATGGGCGGGGGCCAACACGGCTTCGTTCACGGCGGGCGTGCGGACTTTGCGCCAATGGGCGGACGCGATCGCGGTCGCGGCGCCCGACGTGCTGATCTACCCGGAGATCGGCATGGACCCAATGGCGGTGAAGCTCGCGTCGTTGCGGCTTGCGCCGGTTCAGGCGGCGGCCTGGGGCCATCCCGAAACCACGGGCCTTCCCACGATCGACTACTATCTTTCGGCGGAAGGGATGGAGCCGCCGGGAGCCGAAGCCAATTACACGGAAAAGCTGGTCGCGCTGCCGCGGCTGGGGTGCTGCTATGCCGCGCGCCCGTTCTCGGGCGGCGACGTCGACCTGCGCGCGCTCGGCGTCGCGGCCGACGCGCCGCTGCTGCTCTGCCCGGGCACGCCTTTCAAGTACGCGCCGCGCCACGACCGCGTGTTCAGCGAAATCGCGCGCCGGCTCGGGCGCTGCCGGTTCCTGTTCTTCGTCGATCCCAAGCGGCGAGCGCTTTCCGACAAGCTGCGCCGGCGGCTCGCCGCGCGCTTCGCCGCCGACGGGCTGAAGCTCGAGGACTACGCGGCGTTCGTTCCATGGATGAAGCCGAAGGAGTTCTATGCGCTGATGGCGCAGGCCCACGCCTTCCTCGATACGATCGGCTTCTCGGGCTTCAACACCGCGGCGCAGGCGGTGGAATGCGGCCTGCCCGTGGTGGCATGGGAGGGACGGTTCCTGCGCGGGCGGCTTGCGAGCGGCATTTTGCGGCGCATGGGGCTCGACGACCTGGTCGTACGCGACGAGGGCGGATACGTCGACCTCACGGTGCGGCTCGCGGCCGACGCCGGCTATCGCGAGGAGATGCGCGGGCGCATCGCGGCTTCACGCGGCGTGCTGTTCGACGACGTGGAGACGGTGCGGGCGCTGGAGGAATTCCTGCTGCGCGCCGTGGGGCGAAGCTGACCTACGCCGCGCGGGCGGGCGGGGCCTCGGCCGTGTAGGGGGCGGCCTCGGTGCCCTGCGCGCCGCTGCGCTCCTGCTTGGGCGAGCGGGCATAGGCCTGGCGGTAGCACTTGGAGAAGTGCGAGGCCGAGACGAAGCCGCAGGCCAGCGCCACGTCGATGATCGAAAGGGTGGACTGCAGCAGCAGCAGCCGCGCGCGCTGCAGCCGCAGCTCCAGATAGTGCCGCGCCGGCGCCTTGCGCAGGTAGCGCCGGAACAGGCGTTCGAGCTGCCGGCGCGACAGGCCCACGCGCCGCGCCAGCTCGTCCTGGCTCAGCGGCGCTTCCAGGTTCGCTTCCATGAGGCCGATCGAGGCCACGAGCTTCGGGTGGTTGACGCGCAGCCGCGCCGACAGCGGCATGCGCTGCGCGTCGTGCTCGTCGCGGATGCGCTCGAGGATGCATTGCTCGCTGACGGCGGTCGCGAGCGCGTTGCCGTGCCGGCGGCCGATCAGATGCAGCATCATGTCGAGCGCCGCCGTGCCGCCGCAGCAGGTGAAGCGATTGCGGTCGATCTCGAACAGGTCGGTCGAAACCTCGATGCCGGGGAACGCCTCGGTGAAGCTGTCGAGGTTCTCCCAGTGGATGGTGCAGCGGTAGCCGTCGAGCAGCCCGGCGCGCGCCAGGATGTGGCTGCCGGTGCACACCGCGCCGATCTGCACGCCCTGACGGTCCATGCGCCGGAGGGCCGCGAAGGCGGCCTTGTCGTTGAACAGCTGCACGTCGATGCCCGCGCACACGATCACGGCGTCGGGCCGCCTGGCGTCGGCGGCCTCGGCCAGCGAAGCGTCGGGCATGATGAGAATGCCGTTCGAGGCGCGGATCGGCTTGCCGTCCACGGTGTAGAGCTGCCAGCGGTAAAGCTCGCGGCCGCTCATGCGGTTCGCCATGCGCAAGGGCTCGATGGTCGAGGTGAACGCCATCATCGAAAACTTGGGCACGATCAGGAAGCCGAAGGTCTCGGGCGTGCCGGCGGAAGGAGGACCGTTCCACATTTCTACATATTATCCATGTCGCAAATAGAACAGAAGAGGGAATCCGCCGCCGCGGCCGGTCCTCAGCGCCCCAGGTTCATCGTGCCGGGCAGCCACAAGGCGATCTGTGGAAAGGCGACGATGATCGCCATGCCCAGGAACATCAACAGGATATAGGGTACGGCGGCGCGGTCGACCTCGTAGAGCGGCACCTTGGCGATGCTGCGGATCACGATCAGGTTCATGCCCACGGGCGGCGAGATCAGCGCGAGCTCCAGGTTGATGGTGAGCAGCACCCCATACCACACCGGATCGATGCCCAAATGCTTAAGGACGGGCAGGATGACGGGCGTCGTGATCAGGATGATCGAGATCGACTCCAGGATCAGCCCCAGGACGAAGATCAGCGCCATCATGGCGACGATGAACTCGATCCGGCCGAGTCCGAGCTCGATCACCATCCGCACCAGTTGATCGGGAATACGCAGCTTGGTCAGCATGTGGCCGTAAAGCCCGGCGCCGACGATGATCATGAACAACATCGCCGTGGTGCGCGCCGTGTCCTGCGCGCCTTCCCACAGGTCGCGCCAGCCGAACTGGCGGTAGACGGCGACCGCGATGACCGCCGCCCACAGCGCGCCGACGCCCGCGGCCTCGGTCGGGGTGAATACGCCGAAGTAAATGCCGCCCAGCACGAACGGCGGCAGGGTCAGCGCCCAGAGTGAGGCCTTGAGCGCCTGCCACAGCTCGGGCGCCCGGGCGCGCGGCGGGCGCAAGTGCCGCGTGCCTTCCCGGCCCTCGCGCCGCCATTCCGTCAGCATGCACCAGCCCGCGAAAATCGCGGCCAACAGGATGCCCGGCAGCACCCCGGCCATGAACAGCGCGCCGATCGAGGTGTCGGACACCACGCCGTAGAGGATCATCGGCGCCGAGGGCGGGATCAGGATGCCGAGCGTGCCGCCCGCCGCCACCACGCCGTAGGCGCCGCGCGGGTCGTAGCCGAGCTTCAGCATCTGCGGGATCGCCACCGCCCCGATGGTGAGCGCGGTCGCCACCGACGAGCCCGAGACGGCCGCGAACACCGCGCAGGCCGCCACGGTCGCCACGCCGAGGCCGCCGGGGAGGTGGCGCAGGAACGTATGCGCCGCGCCGTACAGGTCGTCCACCACGCGCCCGCGCACCATGAAATGCGCCATCAGCATGAACAGCGGAATCGCGACCAGGAGCGCGACGTTGACGTGCGCGAACACGAACTCGCCCAGCGTCCCGACGCCGCCCTCGACCCACCACAGCACGGCGGCCGCGAACATCATCATGCCCGCGAACATCGGCATGCCGAGATAGAGGAATGCGATCAGGACCGCGAGCAGGACCAGGAAGGTCATTCGAGGCCCTTGGCCGGGTCCCTGGCGCCGCCGACCCCGGGCGCGCCGGCCGCGAGCGCCACAAGCTGCGCCAGCGCCACCGCCAGCAGGAGCGCGCCGCCCAGCGGCACCAGGGCCTGCACCGGCCACAGCGCGGCCCAGCCCAGCGTGTTCGAGCGCAGGTCGAGCATCGCCGAGAACTGCACCATCTCCACGCCCTGCCAGGCGATCAGGCCGGCGCACGCCGCGACCAGCGCCGTGCCGAACAGGCCGAGCGCGCGCCTGAGGCGCGGGCTGGCGCGGTCGGTCAGAAGGTCGACGCCGATGTGCTCGCCGCGCGCCTGGGCGTCGGCCACGCCCAGCATCACGACGGCGACCACCAGCCACCCCGTGACCTCGTCGGACCAGGTGACCGGATCGTCCAGGAAATAGCGCATCGCGACCGAATAGCAGACCAGCGCGAAGCACAAGAGCACCGCCACGCCCGCCAGTGCCGCGGAGACGCGGGCGAGCGCCGCGGCGAGCCTCAAGGCCGCGGCAGCGGGGCCGTTCACGACGCGGCGGCCGTGGCCGCGCGGCTCACAGCTTCTGGAACAGCTCGATCAGCTTCTGCCCGTCCGGGCCGGACGCCTTGACGAAGGCGTCGATCACCGGCTTCTGCATGGCGGCGGCCCAGGCCTTCCGCTCCGCGGCGGTCTGGGCATGGATCACCATGCCCTTGGCCTTGAGTTCGTCCGCGGCCTTGGCCGCGGTTTCCTCGGTCAGGTCGGTGATGAACGCCTCGGTCTTGTGCGCGATGTTCTGCACCTTGGTCTGCTGGTCGGGCGTCAGCTTCGCGAACCAGGCCGGGTTGCAGAACAGGTGGAAGAACACCGAGAAGTACGGGCCGGTGGTGCCGTATTTCTGCACCTCGTAGTACTTGCGGCTGACCGCGGCCGAGATGTCGGTGAGACCCGCGTCGATCAGCCCGGATTGCAGCGCGCTGTAGGCCTCGTTGCCCGAGATCGGCGTGGGCGCCGCGCCCACGGCCTTCAGGCCCGCGTCGGCGATCGCGTTCAAGCCGCGGATCTTCACGCCCTTGAAGTCCTCGAGCTTGATCAGCGGCTTCTTGCCCGAGGTGAAGATCGACTCGCGCGTGATGTAGTACCAGCCCAGGTTCTTGACGCCCTTGGCCGCGAGCTTGTCCTCGAGCAGCTTGGCCGCCGGCGAGCCGGGGAACTTCTTGATCTTGGCGAGGTCGGTGAACATGTAGGGGATCGAGGTGACGTTCATCTCGGGGATGGTGTTGCCCCATTGCAGGTTCACGACCAGCGCCGCCTCGATGGCGCCGCGCGCGACCTGCGGATGGTTCTCGGCCGCCTTGGCGAGCTGCTCGGCCGGGAAAATCTCGACCTGGATCGCGCCGCCGGTCGCGGCCTCGAGCTCGGCCTTGAAGTATTCCATCGCCTTGTGCAGATGGTGCGCGGTCGGCACCTGGTGGCTGATGCGCATCTTGGTTTGCGCCCCGGCCGGCCCGGCCGCGAGCGCCAGCGCCGCACCCGCCGCGACGGCGGCGAACAGCTTCTTCATGTCATTTCCTCCCTTTGCGCGATCCCGCCGCGGCGCGCCTTGCGCCCGGCCCGCCGGCACGCGCCATCAGCGCCGCGGCGAATTCCAGTTTTTCCGCTTCGCGCTTGCGCAGCTCCTTCAGGCCCACCAGCGCGTTGAACTCGTCGAACGACGCCATGCGGCGGCGGAACGCGGCGGTGGTGCCGTCGCGTTTCAGCGTCGCGGCAAGCTCCTGCGCCGTGCGCGCGATCGCGAAGGTGATGCCCAGCACGAACGCCACCATTGCGTAGCCGATCTTCTCCAGCTCCGGGGCGGGCAGGAACGGCGTCAGGCCACCCTCGATGTTGTTGGCCATCTTGGGTCCTTCGATCTCGCGGCAGATGCGGCGCATTTCCGCGACCGTGCGCGGCGCCTCGACGAAGATCATGTCGGCGCCGGCCTCGCGGTAGAGCTGCCCACGCCGGATCGCGTCGTCGACGCTGTTGACCGCCAGAGCATCGGTGCGCGCCATGATCACGAGATCCTGGTCGCGCCGCGCGTCGAGCGCCGCCTTGATCTTGGCCACCATCTCCTCGGGCGGGATCACGGCCTTGCCCGCCATGTGCCCGCAGCGCTTGGGCGAAACCTGGTCCTCGATGAACAGGCCGGCCACGCCCGCGCGCTCGTAGGCGCGCACGGTGCGCGCCACGTTCGTTACGTTGCCGTAGCCCGTGTCGGCGTCGGCGAAGACGGGCAGCGAGGTCGCGTCGCACAGGCGCGCGTAGTAGTCCGCCATCTCCGACATGGTGAGCTGCCCGGTGTCGGGCTGGCCCAAAAGGCTCGCGGTCGCGGTGTAGCCGCCGGCGCTCACCGCCTTGAAGCCCGCCTGCTCGACGACGCGCGCGGTCAGCGCGTCGTAGGCGCCGGGCAACACCAGGATCTCCTTGGCTTCGACAAGACGGCGGAACCGCGTGGTGCGGCGCATGTGTTCGCGTGCCTCCCGATTTTCCGCCACTCTAGCCGCGCGCAACCCCGGCCTCAAGCTGCCGATCGCCACATCGCCGGCCAGCGCAGGGCGCTCGCGGCCAGCAGCGCCAGTCCCACGGCCGCGAACAGCGCGACCGCAGGACCCGCGCCAAGCCGCCCTGCGGCCCAGCCCAGGGCGATGATCCCGGCCTGGCCGATGCCGATGGCGCTGGTGAGAAGCCCCATGGTGCGCGCGCGCCGCTCCGCCGGCGCATGGGTCAGCATCAGCGTGCTCTGCATCGTGGCGAAGAAGGCCACGCCCAGGCCGGCCGCGAACATCGCGAGCAGCGACAGCCCGTAAAGCCCGGAGAGCCCCAGCGCAAACGCGCCCAGCGTCGTCGCCAGCGAGCCCAGGAGGAAGAACGGCCCGAACAGGCGCGGCCGGGCGACCACGGTCGCGGCAATGCCGCCCAGCACCGCGCCCACGCTCTCCGCGGTCGCCAGCATGCCGACTTCGAGCGGCGCGGCGCCGAGCGTCTCCTTGGCCACCACCGGCACCATGCTGGTGTAGGGGAACGTGAACAGGTTCATGACCACGGTGACGGTCAGCACCCCCGCGATCACGGGATGCAGCGCCGCCGCACGCACGTCCTCCACCAGGCCCGTGAGCAGGTAGAGGCCGTGCGCGGGCGCCGGCTGCGGCGGGGTGGCAAGGCGCATCGCCAGCGCCGCCGCGGCCGCGAAGGCGAGCGCGCACGCGCCGTACCACGCCCCCATGCCCCAGGCCGCGTAAAGCGCGGCGCCGGCCAGCGGTCCCACCAGCCGCACCGCATTGATCGCGGCCCAGTCGAGCCCGATCGCCGCGCTGATGCGGTCCTGTCCCGCGATTTCGCCCACCAGGGTCCGGCGCACCGAGTTCTCGGCCGACCAATAGAGCCCGATCAGGAACGCGCCCAGGCCGACATGCCAGACCTCGAGCAGCCCCGCGGGCGCCAGGGCCGCGAGCGCGGCATAGACCAGCGCCACAGTCAGCGACAGACCGCGCAGCACCATCGGCAACGCGGCGCGGGCGGCGAGCGCGCCGCTGATCGCCCCGGCGACGTTCGGCAGGAAGCGCAGGAACGCGACGAACGCCACGGCGCCGGCCGAGCCCGTGACGTCGAACACGTAGATGCCCGTGACCACGATGTCGGAGGCGCGGGTGAACCAGGTGAGCGCGCCGATGGCCCAGACGCGGCGGTACGCGCCGTCCGCGAGCAGCGTCAAGGGTGCGGGCAGCCGCAACGTCTCTCTCCCACCGGTTCTTTCTTCTGTTGCCGGGAGCGTAGCAGAGGCGCGGGGCGGCGTGCTGCGCGTCCCGCGCATGGGCGCGGTCGCGCCGGGACAAGCGGGCGTCGCCGCCGGTTGCACGGCGCCCGGTTCGCTGCCTAGATTGGCTCCCGTGAATCGCTATTCGATCTTCAGCCTGGCGCGGAACGCCCGCACCTACCATCAGGACTGGCAGCAGGCCTGGCGCAGCCCCGAGCCCAAGCCCGCCTACGACGTGATTGTCGTGGGCGGCGGCGGGCACGGCCTCGCGACCGCCTATTACCTGGCGAAGGAGCACGGCATCGCGAACGTCGCGGTGCTGGAGAAGGGCTGGATCGGCGGCGGCAACACGGGGCGCAACACCACGGTGATTCGCTCCAACTACCTGTGGGACGAAAGCGCGCACCTCTACGAGAAGTCGCTGCGGCTCTACGAGGGCCTGAGCCAGGATCTGAATTTCAACGTCATGCTGAGCCAGCGCGGCGTGGTGAACCTCGCGCACAGCGAGCACGACATCCGCGAGATGAGCCGGCGCGTCAACGCCCTCAGGCTCAACGGCATCGATTCGGAGATGCTGTCGCGCGAGGAGGTGCAGGCGCTGGTCCCGATCCTCGACTGCTCGCCCGCGGCGCGCTATCCCGTGCTGGGCGGGTCGATCCAGCGCCGCGGCGGCGTCGCGCGGCACGACGCCGTCGCCTGGGGCCTGGCGCGCGCCGCCGACGCCCGCGGCGTCGACATCGTCCAGAACTGCGAGGTGACGGGCATCCTGCGCGAGGGCGGGCGCGTCGCGGGCGTCGAGACCACGCGCGGCACGATCAGGGCGCCCAAGGTCGGCTGCGTGGTCGCGGGCCACGCCTCGGTGCTGGCGGCGATGGCGGGCTTGCGGCTGCCGATCGAAAGCCATCCCTTGCAGGCGCTGGTGAGCGAGCCGATCAAGCCGGTGCTGCACACCGTGGTGATGTCGGGCGCGGTCCACGCCTATGTCAGCCAGTCCGACAAGGGCGAGCTGGTGATGGGCGCGGGCATCGACGCCTACACCTCCTACGCCCAGCGCGGGGCGCTCAACGTCGTCGCGCATACCGTGGCGGCGGTGTGCGAGCTGTTCCCGATTTTCAACCGCGTGCGCGCGATGCGGACCTGGGGCGGTATCGTCGACGTCTGTCCCGACGCGAGCCCGATCATCGGCAAGACGCCGGTCGAGGGCCTGTACTTCAACTGCGGCTGGGGCACGGGCGGGTTCAAGGCCACGCCCGGCTCGGGCTGGGTGTTCGCGCACACGATCGCGCGCGACGAGCCGCATCCGCTCAACGCGCCGTTCGCGCTCGACCGCTTCTCGACCGGCGCGCTGATCGACGAGCACGGCGCCGCCGCCGTGGCGCACTGACCATGTCGCCCAAAAAAATTCTCCCCACCCTATCCCTCCCCCGCTTCACGCGACGGTTGTCGCGCGTGGGGGGAGGGGACTCAGTTTTGGAGTCCCCCCTCCCACCGCGCGATGGCGCAAGACATCGCGCGAGGCGGGAGGGGGAAAGGGGGAGGGGGCGTGTGGGGTCCGATTCATGCTCCTGATCGCCTGCCCCTGGTGCGGACCGCGCGAGGAGATCGAGTTCCGCTACGGCGGCGAGGGGCACATCGCGCGTCCCGCCGACGCGATGAACGTCTCCGACGCCGCGTACGCGCAGTACCTGTTCATGCGCCGGAACCCGAAGGGCTGGCACTACGAGCGGTGGAATCACGCCGCGGGCTGCCGGCGCTGGTTCAATGCGCTGCGGCACACCGTGACGCACGAGATCGCCGCGGCCTACAAGCCCGGCGACAAGAGGCCGGAGCCGCCGCGATGACCGCGGGCGGGTTCCGGCTGCCCACGGGCGGGCGCATCGACCGCACGAAGCCGCTCGGCTTCCTGTTCGACGGCGCGACCTATGGCGGATATCAAGGCGACACGCTGGCATCGGCGCTGCTGGCGAACGGGGTGCGGCTGGTCGGCCGCAGCTTCAAGTACCACCGCCCGCGCGGGGTCATGGCCGCGGGCGCGGAAGAGCCGAACGCGCTGGTGCAGCTCCGCACCGGCGCGCGCAGCGAGCCCAACGTGCGCGCGACGCAGGCCGAGCTCTACGACGGCCTGGTCGCGGAAAGCCAGAACTGCTGGCCGAGCCTCGGCTTCGACGTCGGGCAGGCGAACGACCTGGTCTCGCGCCTGCTGCCCTCGGGCTTCTACTACAAGACCTTCATGTGGCCGCCGGGCTTCTGGCATTTCTACGAGTGGTTCATCCGCCGCGCCGCGGGCATGGGCCGCGCCGCCGAAGCGCCCGATCCCGACCGCTACGACCACCGCTTCGCGCATTGCGACGTGCTGGTCGTGGGCGCGGGGCCGGCGGGCCTCGCCGCGGCGTCGGTCGCGGCGCGCGCCGGGGCGCGCGTGATCCTGTGCGACGAGCAGGCCGAGCTGGGCGGCAGCCTGCTGCACGAAACCCGGACCCTGGGCGGTCGCACCGCCGCCGACTGGGCCGCCGACGCGATCGACACGATGCGCTGGATGCCGGAGGCGACTCTGCTGCCCCGCACCACGGCCTTCGGCTACTACGACCGGAACGCCGTGGCGCTGTGCGAGCGCGTGGCCGACCACGTGGCCGCGCCCAAGCCGGGCCAGCCGCGCCAGCGCGTCTGGCAGGTGCGCGCGAAGCGGGTGGTGCTGGCGGCGGGCGCGATCGAGCGTCCGCTGGTGTTCGCGGACAACGACCGGCCCGGCGTGATGCTGGCCGGCGCCGCGCGGGCCTACCTCAACCGCTACGCCGTGGCCTGCGGCCGGCGTGCTGTCGTGCTCACGAACAACGACACGGCATACCTCGCGGCGATCGAGCTGGCGGCGGCGGGCGTCGACGTCGCCGCGATCGTCGATATCCGCCCCGAGTCCGCGGGCGCCGCCGACGCGGCGCGGGCGCGGGGCCTGCGCGTGGCCGCGGGCCAGGCGATCACGGCGGTGCACGGCGGCGCCGGGGGCGTGAGCGGCGTGGACATCGCGCGGCTCGCCGACGACGGGCAGTCGGCGGTGCTCGACCGCGAGACCGTCAAGTGCGACCTGGTGCTCAATTCCGGCGGCTGGACGCCGACGGTGCACCTGTTCTCGCAATCCGGCGGCAAGCTCGCCTACGACGAGGCGCTGGGCGCGTTCGTGCCGAGCAAATCGGCCCAGAGCCTTCGCTGCGCGGGCGCCTGCAACGGCGCCGCGACCTTGGCGCAATCCCTGGAGCAGGGCTATGCCGCGGGCGCGGAGGCGGCGCGCGACTGCGGCTTCGCGGCCGAGATTCCGGCGCTGCCCGCGCTCGAGCCCGAGCCCGAAGCGGCGCCCGCGCGGCACCTCTGGGTCGTGCCGTCGTCCAGGCCCGTGGGGCAGGGGCCGAAGCACTTCGTCGACCACCAGAACGACGTGACCGCGGCGGACTTGCGGCTGGCCGCGCGCGAGGGGTACCGCAGCGTCGAGCACCTGAAGCGCTACACCACCGCCGGCATGGGCACCGACCAGGGCAAGACCTCGAACCTGGCGGCGCTCGCGATCCTGGCGGAGGCGACGGGCGCGGCGATCCCCGCCGTGGGCACCACGACGTTCCGCCCGCCCTACACGCCCGTGGCGATGGGCGCGCTCGCGGGCCGCGTGAAGGGCGCGCTGCTCGATCCCGCGCGCTGGACGCCGCTGCACCGCTGGCACGTGCGCGCGGGCGCGGTGTTCGAGAACGTCGGGCAATGGCAACGCGCGCGCTACTACCCGCTGGCGGGCGAGGACATGCACGCCGCGGTCGAGCGCGAAACCAAGGCGGCGCGCACCACGGTCGGGATTTTCGACGCCTCGACTCTCGGCAAGATCGACGTCAAGGGGCCGGATGCGGGGCGGTTCCTCGACCTGGTCTACAGCAACAGTTTCTCCAAGCTCGGCGTCGGGCGCTGCCGCTACGGCCTGATGCTGCGCGAGGACGGCTACGTGTTCGACGACGGCGTGACCGTGCGCCTGGGCGAGCACCACTACCTGATGCACACCACAACGGGCGGGGCGGCGCCCGTACTGTCGTGGCTCGAAGACCTGCTGCAGATGGAATGGACCGAGCTCAAGGTGCGGCTGACCTCCGTGACCGAGCAGTTCGCCGTGGTGACGCTGTCGGGTCCGTTCGCCCGCCGCCTGCTGGCCGAGCTGGCCCAGGACATCGACCTCGACCCCAAGGCGTTCCCGTTCATGTCGTGGCGCGCGGGCACGGTCGCGGGCATTCCCGCGCGGGTGCTGCGTGTGAGCTTCACCGGCGACCTGTCGTTCGAAATCCAGGTGCGCGCGAGCTACGGCCTGGCGCTGTGGCACGCCTGCATGGCGGCGGGCGAGAAATACGGCGTGGTGCCTTACGGCCTCGAAGCGATGCACATCCTGCGCGCGGAGAAGGGCTATATCGTCGTCGGCCACGAGACCGACGGCACGACCAGCCCGCACGACCTCGGCATGTCGGCCCTGGTGGCCGACGCCAAGCCCGATTTCATCGGCAAGCGGGGGCTCAAGCGCGCCGACGCGCTGCGCCCCGGCCGCAAGCAGCTCGTGGGCCTGCGCTTGGCCGAGGGCGAGCGCCATCCGCTGCCGGAAGGCGCGCAGCTCGTGGACGATCCCAACCAGCCGATCCCGATGGCGATGGTCGGGCATGTCTCGTCGAGCTATTGGAGCCCCAACGTGGGCGCACCGATCGCCCTCGCGCTCGTCAAGGACGGCCGGGCGCGCATGGGCCAGACCGTCCACGCGCCGCTGGTCGACCGCACCGTGGCGGCGACCGTCGTTTCGCCCTGCTTCTTCGACCCCGAAGGAGTGCGCCTCCATGGTTGAGCGTGCACGCATCGGCCCCCTCGACCATCTGGGCCTGGCCGCGCGGGCGGGGGAGCCGGGCGGCGCCGGGGTGTGGCTCGGGGAGCGGCGCTTCCGCGCCATGCTCAACCTGCGGGGCGATCCCGGCTCGGCGGAGTTCCTGCAAGCCGCCGAAGGGGCGTTGGGGCTCGCGCTGCCGGTCGCGGCCAACACCGTGACGCGGGCGGGCGATCTTGCCGTGCTGTGGCTCGGGCCCGACGAGTGGCTGGTGCTGGGTCCTCCCGGTGCGGAAGCCGAACTGGAAGCGAAGCTCGCGGAGGTGGTGGGACCGCAGGGCGGCTGCGTGACCGACGTGGGCGAGTCGCGCACCACCATCGTGGTCTCGGCCCCCAAGGCGCGCGACGTGCTGGCGAAGGGCTGCCCGCTCGACCTGCATCCCCTGGCGTTCGACGAGGCGGCCTGCGCGCAAAGCCTGGTGGGGCCGGTCGGGGTCGCGCTCTGCCGCGCGCCGACGGGCCCGGCCGACCCGCCGCGCTTCGAGCTGATCGTGCTGCGCTCGTTCGCGGATTTCCTGTGGCGCTTCCTTGAGGACGCCGGCCAGGAATACGGCGTGGCGGTGGTGGAGGGCTGAGCGGGCGTTACACCCGCTCGATCAGCGCGGCGATGCCCTGGCCCACGCCGATGCACATGGTGCACAGCGCATAGCGCCCGCCGGTCTTGTGCAGCTCCACGGTCGCGGTCGTCGCCATCCTCGCGCCGCTCATCCCCAGGGGATGGCCGAGGGCGATCGCGCCGCCGTTCGGGTTCACGTGCGCCGCGTCGTCGGGCAGGCCGAGCTGCCGCAGCACCGCGAGGGCCTGCGCCGCGAACGCCTCGTTGAGCTCGATCACGTCGATCTCGGACAGCTTGAGGCCGAGCCGCTCCAGGAGCTTCTGCGTGGCGGGCGCCGGCCCCATGCCCATGATGCGCGGCGGCACGCCCGCGGTCGCGAGGCCCACGACCCGCGCGCGCGGCTTGAGGCCGTGGCGCTTGGCCGCCGCCTCGCTCGCCACGATCATGGCGCAGGCGCCGTCGTTGATGCCCGAAGCGTTGCCGGCCGTGACCGTGCCCCCTTTACGGAACGGCGTGGGCAGCTTGGCGAGCGCTTCCAGCGATGTCTCGCGCGGATGCTCGTCGCGCTCGACCGTGGACTTGGTTCCCTTCGGCCCAGGCACTTCGACCGGGATTGTCTCCTCCTTGAAGCGGCCCGAGGCGATGGCGCGGTTCGCGCGCTGCTGGCTGCGCAGCGCGAACTTGTCCTGGTCCACGCGCGAGATCTGATACTCCTCGGCCACGTTCTCCGCGGTCTCGGGCATCGAGTCCGCG
>Ga0233425_10000579_pt1 | contig 93456 bp, 75 predicted proteins | sample Watercolumn_Towu_2_FD_181712 | JGI IMG/M metagenome (GOLD analysis project Ga0233425, IMG submission 181712) | Freshwater microbial communities from Lake Towuti, South Sulawesi, Indonesia - Watercolumn_Towuti2014_140_MG | ecosystem: Environmental > Aquatic > Freshwater > Lake | place... | reverse complement strand
GAAGAATCCGCGGGCGGGGGTTTTGGTTGATGACATGGTTGAACTCTGTGTTGTAGTTGTGATTGTGATCGTTTTGTAATGATATGAAATTTTTTCCTTTTTTCTATCCTATTTTTAGAACCGCCCAATAGTGAATGCATTGAAAGTGCATCCCGTAAAACCTGAAACACTCGTAGCAGCAACCGATGAAGGTTTTGCAATAAGCACCAATCGCGGTTCTAACTGGTCAATACGCAATGATGCAAGTTGGACTGATAAAGATGCACGGTACGTCGTGTTTGATTTGAATGATGCAAACGGTAACACGGTATATTTAGCAACATTCACATCAGTATATAAAAGCACAAATTTAGGAACTACGTGGACAGATGTAAATTCCGGCACAGTAGCACTAAACACATCTTCTGTATCGCCCCGCAGTTCAGAATATCTTGCAGTTTATAATTATTCCGGCATAAGTAAATTTAGTGGCTCAAGTTGGAACTATCCTACATTTGTCGGTATTAAACAAATCAACGGAGAGCCGCGGAGAAATTTTAGTGGTGAATATGTTGCAATTCATCCACGATTTTCCGGATTTGCTTATGCAGTGGGTGATAGCGGAAATGACGGAGGTGCAAAAGATGCTGTACTCTACTACCGAACGACAAGCGGAGGAAATTGGATGAAACATCCTGATTTACCAATGTCAAGTAGTTACAGATTTTATAATGTTGTTCCCGACCCGAAAGTTGGTTCTGCGCGCGTGTACGTGTGCGGCTCGAATAGCACATATAATTATTTTGCAAGTAAAGATACCGGGAGATCATTTCCCATTTCAGCGCTCTATCGTGAAGCGATTGGCGGGGATGCATCTGTTCCTGTGCTTTCGCTTGCAATTGATACCAGTGTTGCAATATATGAGGATGAAAGTAATCATTCCAAAACTCTCTATGCCGGTTTAGGAGGCACGGGCGGTTTGTATAAATCCACTGATGGCGGCGGCTCGTGGTCGCAGAAAATTTCAAATAGACTAATACGTGCAGTTGCAGTAAATGGTAAGAATACAACGACGGCGTTAACAGTGTATGCTGGTGGCGATAGTTTATGGAAATCTACGGATGGATGCAATTCAATGTTTTCACTTGCGAATATTGTCGGAGGCGCCAAACGAATCTTGATGCATCCATCGTATCCTAACTCTTCGAATTATCTTTGGGTTGTTTCTGCGAACGGAAACAAAATTTATAAAACCACAAACGGCGGAAACAGTTTTGATTCCGTCAATATTTCCTCCATTCCCAAACCCATAGCAGATTTGCGCAATGACCCGACCAACGATTCGCTGATATACATAGCAACGGCAAGCGGTGTGTATCGTTGCAATCCGCCGCCGGAACCAACAGTGATTTCTCCCTTTGTTGAAGGTCAAGCCCATCCGATAATTCTTTGGTCGCATACCGAAGAATCGGATAGAAAAGAGTATAAGATTTACAAGCGGCGCGGAACGTGGGGGAATTTCAATTATCGCGCAACCGTTACCGGAACTTCGTACGAAGATGTTTCGGAAAATTTAGATGGGAACGGAGATACGCTCAGCGTGTATTATTTTGTTCGAACAGTTGACAATGCCAATGTAGTTTCGTCGCCATCCAATGCGGTTTCGTTCGTTTGTCAAAATATCCGTGATGACAAAATTCGAACGAATGCTATTCGGGAACTTCCCAGCGAATTTTCCGTTGCGCAAAATTATCCGGATCCGTTTAATCCGACAACAGAAATTCAATTCGCACTTCCGATAGATGCGTTTGTGTCGCTGAAAATTTATGATATGTTTGGGAAAGAAGTCATAACGTTATTCCATGAAAATGTTGCTGCTGGGTACCATTTTGCGAACTTCGATGGAAGCGCTGTTGCAAGCGGCGTGTATTTTTATCGCATGAATGCCTACGGCGAGAAGCAGTCGTTCACTCAAGTGAAAAAAATGCTCTTGATGAAGTAGAGTTCAGTTCGTAGTTTCTCGTGTCAAGACGAAAGTTTTGACGCCGCTTCAATACAAAATACCAATCCCACGCATTGTTACGTGCGTGGGATTTTTTTTACTTCAGAAATTTTTTATACGCTTCTTCTGTTTTTTCCGCTACGACATTCCACAAAAAAGATTTTCGAATATGTTCGCGCAGTGTATTTGTTCTTTCTCTTGATAAAGATATTTGAATTGCCTTTTCAATGGAAGTTTCGGAAATCGGTTCAATGTATTCCGCAAACGATTGAAAATATTCTTTCGTTCCGCCTACGCTGGTAATTGCAATGTTTGTTCCTGCGATTCCTGCTTCCAACGCAGATATTCCCGGCGTTTCAAAGAGCGAAGGAAGAATAAAAACGCTTGCCGCGGAATATGCAGACGCAAGCAGCGATGAATCGTTTTGCATTTCTTCCATCACCGTAATGTTTCCTGCATCAGCGATTTCTTTTTTACATTCTTTTGCATAATCATCGTTGGAATTGCTTCCGATAAGCACAGAAGGAATATGGAGTTTTTTCAATACACGAATCAAACGCAAGGTATTTTTTCGTTCTCCCCAATAGCCGACATGCAATGCAAACTGTTCTTTTCGGTAAGTTCTTACAAATTCCTCGGGCGTAGCGAAATAAAATCGCTCGTCCACACCGTTGGGAAGAACGGTAATTTTTTTTTCATCAATGCCGAATGCTTCTTTCAATAATTGCGCTTCTGCATTGGTGTTCGGAAACACTGCATGCGCGCGCAAACACATTTCTGCGGTCATTCCGAAATCGGTCAATGTTCCCGAAATCACTTTTCGAAAAATATTTTGAACATACATTCCATGTTGCAGATGCGAAGCGGAATGTGTCGAAAAAAAAACAGGGGAAAGAAATACGGGAATTTTCTTTGTGAACAATTCTCGCGCAAAATGATATGTTCCGAGTCCCGCGCCGAAAATATGCACGGCATCAATTGTTTTGAAATCTATGCGTTCCCAAGGTTGATGGAACGTAATATGTACGCCGCGTTCCGTTAAGTGTTGCGCCGTATTTTTTGCTTGCAAAAATAATCCGCCGCCGGAAGTTGCGCCGATGAGGTTCGTTGCTACGAGAATTTTCATCGCAGTTTCTTTCGCCAATAAATTCGCAAATTTTGATTCCATAAACGCGGAGAAAATTTTCGCGTTCGAAGGATTTCGTTTGAGGAATGAAATGGTTGAGGTTCCGAATAACTCAAGGAAGGGAAATGCATTTCTTCTTGCAGTTGTTGATGCGGAAGAATTGTTTCTGTTCTGTTTGGTAACGAAATACGAAGCGCGATTTCATGTTCAAACTGCGGGAGAGAGAGCATTTTGTTTTCCGCCTTCGGAATGTTTTCCTCCGTAGAAAATATTGTTCTGTTGCGTAAACGTTTTTTCCACCAATGCGCGAACTCGGAAAACGTGTATTGGGGAATTGTATTTTGAGCAGTGTGTGCAAATATTTTTTTCCACACATCGAGTTGTCCATCGTTGGGATGATGGTAAAAAAACAACGGTTCACAACGAAACATTTTTTGTGCAATCACGGTTTCATAATATGCAAGCATTTCTTTTTCCGTCATTCGCGCAGAGCGGAGACTTCCGTTGCATATCGGATGAATCGGAATTTGCAGTGATGTTCCGAACTGTTTTCCGCGCAAGGGAAACGAAGGCAAGTTATCGTAATCCAAGGAAAACTCCGATGAATATTCAAAGCCGAATTCTTCGACCGCGCGCTGCAATCCGTTGTTCCATTCGCCGAACGGCGAGGCGAATCCTTGGGGAAAAATTCCTTCTGCCGTTAATACTTTTATTCCGTGTTTGATGTTTGTTTTGTTCCGTTGATACGTGTCGAATGTTTGATGTTCGTAACAATGCAAACTGAATTCCTGATGTTCCAATTCGTGGAAGCGGCGAAGAAATTTCTGATGACTTCGTACGTCGAGAAACCACGTTGCGCGAATGTGTTGCTCGTGAAGACTTTCGTAGAGAGAAAAAATTTCTTCTTCTGTTCCGTAATCGGAATCAATGCGGAATGAAAAAATATTTTTTTCTGCGTTGGGAAAATACCAAAGGTGAACGTAGGGAACATTGCGTTGATGGTGCAAGTATTCGAGCGCGGAGGAAACCAGGTTTCGCACTTCCCCTTTGGAAACAACGGAGACTTTTTCTGCAGGAAGTCGAGGAGTTTCTGCGTAAAAATATTTTCTTCTTGCATCTGTTCGTTCGATAAGCGCGCCGGCATCAAAGGGAAAACACACAACAGTTCCTCCGTGAAATTCGCCGCAAAACGTTGAAAACGATTTGCGGTTTGTCGGAAGCGTATTTGCGAAAGACACCACGGTTCCGAACGACCAAATATCAATCAATGCATTTTTTGAAAAAAGCGAATTCGCTTCCGGAAACAGATACGAAATTTTTTTCGTTGTTGTGTTCAACGAAAATATTTTTGTGAGAAAATTTGTCGAGGAGAGAATTGCGCCGCCGTTCGTGAGATAGGTGCGAAGAATGTCGTTCTCTTCGTTCGTTGAATTTGCATTGACGATAATGACGGAATAATAATTCGTTGATATTTTTTCGCGGTCAACAAGAGAAAAGGAAACGCCTTCTTGCGAAAGTAATGTTTCCCAGCCGAGATGCGAACGTAATAAACCAATGTGAATGTTCATTTCTTAAAAACTGTGTTTCACGGCTTCAATATCTTCTTTTTTTATTCCTTGAACAACCGTAAGCGCCACCGTAAATGCGATGATGCCGTACATTATTTGTTCCCAAAGAAGCCGCTCGTTTGTTACAGAAAGTATTGCCACCATCGCAACTGCTGCCGCAAGCGGGCGAAGAAAAAAACGGAAAAACTCAACACGAATAACTTTTCTGAATTGCATCATCATCAAACTCATCGAACAGAATTCGCCCGCAACGAATCCCAGCGCAGAACCGTTTGTTGAAAACAATAACGTTCCCGCAACGACAAGTGCGCATTGTACGATTGTTCCGACGAGCATTATTTTCGAAAAAAGTGTTTCTTTTCCGATGCCAATAAAACCTACGGTGAACACACCGTGCATAACAGTGAATAACACAAACCAAATCAGAATTTGCAATAACGGAACTGCGTTTGCATAACCACTTCCGTAAATGAACATTATGATTTTGGGCGAAAGGAACATTACACCGAAACAAATTGGCAATAAAAGAGTGATGATGATTTTCAGCGAAAGAGAAAGTGTGCGCTTCAGTCGCTCCGCCGATTCGCGATATGTTCTGATGATGACGGGATAAAACAGAAAGAAGAACACGCGGTCAAACAATAAGAACAGAAACACAATTTTGTATGCGGCTGAAAAAAAACCGACTTCTTTTTCCGAAAGAACATACGCTATTACCAACGGCGGAAAATGCACACCAAGTTGCGCAAGCCATGTTCCGAAACCAATGGGGAACGCATTGCGAAGAATTTCCTTTCCTCGCCCATTTTTTTGGAACAGAGAACGTGCGTTCCAGCGAAAGATGAAGGAAGAATGCTTTCTACGATATGGAATGAATAATAGTAGTGCCGCAACAACCGACGATACCAACCATGCAACAGCGGCATACGATATTGTTTCAGCAGAAGTAACAAGCAATAATACCAAGACAAGATACGTTGCCTGTGAAAGAGTTCTACTGATGCCGATGAGTGCGATTTGTTCGTTCGCCTGAAAATACCATTCGAGTAACAATGCAACGGGAAACAGCGAGAAGGAAAAAAGAAAAACGAGGAATGTAACTTCATAGGAAAATAAAACGAACGCTACGCATACGAAAACAAACATAGCAATGACTGCAAGCGTGAATCGCAGAGAAAGCACATCATTCACAAACTCGTGCAAAGAAACGTTCTGTTGCGTTACTGCGCGCGTGGCAAACAGTTGAATACCGGGATTCATCGCAAGCGTTCCGTACGAAAGAAATGCAAATCCGAGATTCAGTAATCCAAACTTTTCGACGCCGAGCGTTCGCGCAAGATATGCCGTTGCAAAAAATCCGAACACGCGGCTGCCAACGTCTGCAAGCGTGAGATAAGAAAAGTTTTTGAAAAGATGTTGCAAGGGAATCCATCGTGTTCGTTTCTCATTCCGGAACCCAACACGATTGAAATACATTAATTGCTTCCTTGTGGCTTGGAAACAGGCAATGGTTTACGCGGAAACACATTCTCTCGCATCGCCGCGTTGTACACAAACGATGCCATAATAATTGCGGCTTGTTTCAAATCGTCTTCCTGCGCGCGTTCATACACATCCATCGTCGAGTGATGCGTACGGGTAAAATATTCGAGTTCATCCTGAATAAATTGAAACCCCGGAAGTCCGATAGCGTCGAATGATAAGTGGTCTGTTCCTCCTGTGTTGGACAACGTGAGCGTTGATGCGCCCATCGAAGAAAACGGTTTCAGCCATTCGCGGAATATCGGACGGGTCGCTTCGTTTCCCTGCATATACACGCCGCGCACTTTTCCGCTTCCGTTATCGTTATTAAAGTACACGGAGAACTTCTCTGCATTCGGTTTCCATTGCACCGTTGCTTTTTGTTCAAACAGTGACCTTACTTCCTTTCCCGTTGAATCGTTGAATTTCGTCCCGAAATGTTTTTTCACATACGCTTGAGAACCGAGAAGTCCTTGTTCTTCTCCTCCCCATAATCCGATGCGAATAGTTCTTCGCGGTTTCAAATCTAATGCGTTCAGAATACGCATTGCTTCGATACAAACTGCCGAACCCGTTGCGTTATCTGTTGCTCCTGTTCCTCCGTGCCACGAATCGAAATGCGCTCCTAACATTACGATTTCATCCCGTAAATCCGTTCCCGGAATTTCTGCAATGATATTGTACGATGAGTCTTCTTTGGTAAACGCCACATCAAGATTCAGTTCCAGTTTGATGCGTTCGCCTTTCTTTATCATTCGAAGAATGCGATGGTAATGTTCCGCAGAAAGAACAACTTGCGGGAGTGTTTTCGCTTTTTCACTGTATGCGCGCACCGAACGCGTGGACGGTGTATCGGGATGATTGGGAACATTCGCACCTTGCACAAAGATATTTCCGCCGTCGCCGCGACTCGATTCCAACACCGCAAGCGCGCCATCTTCGATACACATTTTCCATTTGTTGAAATTAAGAAGCGCACGCTGTTTCTGTCTCGGCGATTGTTCAAATCTTCGTTGATTTTCTTCTGGCATATCAGCATTGGCAAGCGCAAGCAAACTCGAATCCGTTTCACGTGTTGCTTCCGCTTCGAAATGCGCTTTGATTTCTCGCATATCACTGAAGAGAACAAATTTTCCTTTTGCTTTTCCTTTGAAACTTTCAAACGTGCTGTCTATCGTTGTGTCGAAGTACAGTACTTCTCCTGAAATGGTTCCGTTCGTTGCCGGACTCCATGCTTTTGGATAGGCAATGAGCGGAACGGTTTTCGGTTCGAGCATTGCCAGGGAAAATTTCTTTAATGTCCATCCGCGACCAAACGGACCCCACGCTTCGAGTTCAGCGTTTTCCATTCCCATCGCTGCGAGTTTTTCTTTTGCCCATTGCGCCGCGTTGTTGTATTCGGGGGAACCGGTAAGCCGCGGTCCGTAAATATCCGTGAGTTCACTGAGCAGTTCCATCACTTGCGAACGTTTCATCCCTTCGTCTTTGATGTTGGATATAACCGAGGTGTCAATTTTTTCCTGCGCTTGCGTAAAAACGTGCGTACCGAAAAGTACAGTTGCTATCAATGCAACATAATACCGTTTGAATTTCATAAGAGTTTTTGTCGTTGTGAAAAAAAAACGGGATGTATATAGGAAAAATTTTGGAATGAGAAAAGTAATAACGCAAAATAATTCTCGGATGGCATTGGGCGATATTGCTCGGAAGTTTGCGTGCGTTCTCTTTATCGCTTGTGTCATTGTTCATTGAGAATCGGATAGTTGGGAAAAATTTGGTACAACTCCAACGGAATTGAAAATTGTTTTCTCAAACATTTGCTATAAACATTGTAACGAGAAAAAAACTCCATCTGTTCCTTTCGGGATTTATAATTGTCATACAGAACAACATCACTGAAAGTTTTGTAAATTTATGTCGAAAAAATTGGCGCAAACATTGCCGCTGATTCACTGATTGGTTTTATGCGATACGTCAAAAACATACACAAAACAACCAATGTTGATTTTCATACTCAAAGAATTTGAGGCAAAAGAAAACATTGCGTAACAACAGTACATAAGAATTGATATGGACAAATTTATTATTCACGGCGGCAAACAACTCTACGGCGAAGTATCCATCAGCGGTGCGAAGAATGCGTTGCTTGCATTAATGCCCGCAGCGTTATTGGCAAAAGGGAACTACATTTTCTCCAACGTTCCGCACCTCGGCGATATTGCAACGATGCGAAAACTTCTGCAATCTATGGGAGTGGAATCATCGCACAAAGCAAACGAACTTTCACTCGATACCACTTCGCTCAATACGTATGAAGCGCCCTACGAGCACGTCAAAAAAATGCGCGCTTCGATTTATGTTCTCGGACCATTGTTAAGTCGTTACGGTTACGCAAAAGTTTCACTTCCCGGCGGTTGCGCTTGGGGACCGCGCCCCGTCAATTTGCATATCGAAGGAATGAAAAAACTTGGCGCAGAAATACATCTCGACGAGGGCTACATTATTGCATCGGCGAAACGATTGCAAGCAGCAAACATACGGTTCGATGTTGCAAGTGTTGGCGCAACGGGAAACGTAATGATGGCGGCGGTTCTTGCAAAAGGAACAACGCTTATTGAGAATGCGGCGATTGAACCCGAAATAACTGCGCTTGCAAATTTTCTTGTAAAAATGGGTGCGAAAATAAGTGGAATTGGAACTACGCATTTAGAAATTGAAGGCGTTGATGAGTTATATTCCACAAACGAAGATGTAATTTCCGATAGAATTGAAGCGGCGACATTTCTCTGCGCAGTTGCTTTGGCAGGAGGAAAAGTAAAAATCACAAACGTTATTCCGGAACATTTTACTGCGGTAATTTCAAAATTGGAAGAAAGCGGAGTGTGGTTAGAAATTCAAAACAAAGAAATTACAATTTCATCATCAGGAAATGTAAATTCTGTAAGTATAACAACTGCAGTATTTCCCGGATTTCCCACTGATGTGCAGGCGCAATGGATTGCGTTGATGTCGAAAGCGAATAGAACATCAACGATTGAAGACACGATTTACCTCGACCGATTCAAACACGTGCCGGAACTTCAACGGCTCGGCGCAGATATTACGATGAAAGAAAATATCGCGATTGTAAAAGGTGTAACGAAGTTAAAAGGTGCAAAAGTAATGTCAACAGACTTGCGCGCTTCGGCTTCGCTCATTCTTGCCGGACTTGTTGCCGAAGGAACAACAGAAGTTCTCCGCGTGTATCATCTCGATAGAGGATACGATGCAATTGAAAAAAAATTACAGAAACTTGGTGCGGAGATTGAACGTGTGAGCGGAAGAGAATACTAAAACGACGATTGCGTTTTGCGAGGAGCGATGTTTATTCTCAATGCGTTCGGTTTTTCTATGGAGAAAGTGTAAGATGTGTAAACCGCGAAGAGCGCGCGTGTGTTTTTTTCTCGATAGGAATTTCTTGATTTGCGAGTTGAGAATAGGCGAACATTTGTGTTTTCAAGTCTAAAGGAAACGTAACGTTCACATCGAGGATTTCGCCGGAGGAATTTTTCACGAGTTCCAAATTGGGCTGCACAAACCCCGTATATGCGGGAGCGTCGAGTTTTTTCACGCGTTCTTGAACTTCGATTCTCAGTTCTTTATCCACTTTTAATCCGAAACTATCAATAAGGGTCTTGGCGGCTTTTAAGTCTCCTTCTGCTTTGATGCGCATTACTTCAGTAAGCAAACGACCAACGCCGGCGTGAGCGCGTTCAAAGTCCATAATGCGAAAGTATGTTTTCCCGCTGCGCGAAATTTTGCGAACTGCGCGAAAATCTTCCATCAGATAATGCACGATGAGTTGTCGGTTTTTCATATGGTCTTCTTCTAATTGCTCTGCATCGCTGATTCTTCGCAACTGAGTGAGCGCAACACGAACGGCTTGCTGAAACATCGTTTCGCCGATTTTTTTTAGTTCGAATATACTGTCGGCGATGCCTGTTTCGATGAGTTTTGTATCGAAGACACACCATAAGGCAATTAAATCAGCGCGTGCTTCTTCTAACGTGTTGTAATAACCGGGAAGATAATTTGCCGGGTCGCCAATGAGATGCGAACTTACTTTTCCGGAACCGTGTCCGATAACTTCGTGCAATGCCGTGTGCAGATTATCGGCTTTCGTTCCGTATTTTTCTTGATTGGAAATTTCTTCGTCGTCCCACGCAAACTCTATCAACAAGTCTTTTCCGCTGGATTGTTCGTAAGCATCAGCAACGTTACGCAGTAAAATACTTTTTGAGCCGAATTGTTGTCGTAATGCTTGTTCGTTCGGAAGATTGATACCTATCGGGGAAATAGGTCCCGTGCCTCCCGTTTCCGCGATAACGTTAATTACTTTAGCAATCGGCGGATGCAGAATATGTTTTTTGTAATCATTTGCCCACGGCATTTTATCTTCAAAATAATGGGCAAGATGCGCAAGACGTTCCATAACCGTTGTCAGTTCTGGGTCGGTATAGAACACAGAGGCTTCCCATTCTCCTTTTTTTCCGCACGGGTCAAGATACACTTCAATGAAACCCATAATAAAATCAACGTTGGATGAATCTTTAATCCACTGAATGTTGTAATTGCGAAAGTCGTTTTGTTCGCCCGTTTTAAAATATTTGATGAGTAATTGAATCGTTTTTACTTGATTCTCCGAACTTGCGTACGGAATTGCTTGCGCAAGAAAGTAAATAACTTTCTGCAACTCTCTTGCGTACATTCCCGGAGCAAAACCTTCGCCGCCTGCGCGCCAAATATGTTCCGAAATTCTTCCGTGTTCTTTAACAACCGTAGAATTCAACGGATACCGTTCAAAACCCAATGCCGCCCAACGTCGCACTTCTTCGTATGTTAAATCGCCGCGATAATAATTCACGGCGCTTCCTTTGATGTAGTCTTCTCCCGGAGTTTTGTTGCAAAGCATCGGTTGCGATTCCATATTGAAAATAACGCGTTTCATTCGGAAGAGTTTCGTTTCGATGTCTTCGTTGTCGGAAGTAATGTGCGCTCCGTTGTTTTGCGCTAATTTCGCTGCTGCGCGTAATGCTTCAAAGGTAAATTCGGGAGTTATTTTTTTGGATGTGAGATTGTCATAGAATCCGTTGTTGAGCCAGAACAGTTTTAAGTAAGAAAAAATCTTTTCGAGAATCCGTTTTTCAATTCCATCGGAAAATGTAACGATTTTTTCCAGCATATCCCGGATTTCCAACGCATAGCGATGGTGCTGGTCAATAGCGATGTCGCGTCCTGCAAGCGCTGCTTGGGAAAGATAATATGAGAATATCTTTTCTTTCAACGTAAGGTTTTCGAATCCGTCTGCATACAATTGGACAACGCGCGCTGGTCCTACGCGTTCAAGAATGTATTGGCGCTCGATTCCGTTTGAGATATGCGCGGCATCGGGTTGTGGCGTATTGGTTTGGAAATTGAATGACTTCATCAGTGTCTCAGAAAACTCTTTGGCGAATTTTGAGGCAAAATTTAGTAAATGTTTCCATCAATGCCTATTGGTATAGTAAAAATTTTTTCGGAAATTTTACGCAACAAAATTCATTCCCACAAAAAAATAATATGAAGTTCACTAAAAATATTTTCTTACTCAACGTGTTTTTCTTCTGTATTCAGATGATAGCCTTTGCCATTATTCCTCCGAAACAAAGAAGTCGAATTCCTGAACATTACGAAACAATGTTTCAAACAATGCGCAAAACCTACAGCGAGGGATATTGGGCAAAAAAAATGGTCGAAAGAAAATCTCTGCGGCAGCAATTTCCTGAAAGATTTTTCGGAAATACTATTCCGATTGATACAGCGTTTGCGCCTGCATTGATGGGCGCATATCTCGATTTGCCGCCATCGTATTCGCGCGCGCAATTTCAATCGCAACTTTTTGATGGACCCAATCCTACGGGAACCGTAACGGATTTTTACAAAGAAACTTCATACGGTCAAATGCACTTAACGGGAAATTGCGAAGGATGGTTCACGCTTCCGCATACGCTTTCGGAAATACTTGGCGGCGGCGGCGGTGCGCAATTCACGTGGGAATTATTGAATGCCGCAGATGCTGCTGTGGATTTTCGTCCATATATTCGTTACTTCGATGCGGAAGGAAACGGTCATATCCCGTTTCTTATTATCATTCATACCGGCGCAGATGCGGCGGCGGGTGCCAATAATATTTGGTCACACGTGTTTAGTTTTGTGTATTATTCCGGTCAAGTTTTTGAAACCAATGATACGCTTCCGGGAAATAAAAAAGTCATCGTTGATGGACCGTATGCTATTGAACCGGAAATGCAGGGAAGTAATAATACGGGAGGACCGATTGAAACGATAGGAGTTTTTTGTCACGAGTTGGGACATATTTTTGGATTGCCGGATTTGTATGCTCCCGCTGGTTCAGGAGAAGGTCTTGGTGGATGGTGTTTAATGGCAAGTGGCGCGTACGGAGGAGACCAAGGACATTCCGAAACGCCTTCGCAAATGTCAGCATGGTGCAAGGAACAACTTGGATGGGTTACGCCGACGGTAATTTCTTCCTTGAAAACAAATCTTGAAATTCTTCCGTCAACATTTTTTCCCGTGAGTTACAAACTTTGGCGCAACGGTGAAATGGGGAATGAATATTTTATTGTTGAAAATCGTCAGCGAAAAAAATTTGATTCGTTTCTCTTGGAAAGCGGATTACTGATTTATCACGTTGATAACAATCGCAACAGTCAAAGCGACCCGAATCATTACAAAGTAGATGTTGAACAAGCGGATGGTTTGCGTGAACTCAATCGCGGATTGAATCGCGGCAATGCAGGAGACCCGTTTCCCGGAAGAAACGGCGCAAACAATCCTAACTTTTTCTTCGATGGTTTTACGCTGCCCAATGCGCGCGACTATCAAAACGAAGTTACCGGCGTTGCGATTACGAATATTACAAAACAAGATTCGCTCATTGTGTGCGATGCAACAATTTGGGATACATCGTTTGTGTTTCAAAACTTTGAAGATTGGGCGGATTATCTTGGTGTTACCGATTCCGCAGGAGAAGCGTTTGGTGTTTCATCTGCGGATTACAACAATGATGGATTTGCAGATATTTTTATTGCGAACAATAACGGAAGTAAATTATTTCGGAACAACGGAAATGATTCATTCACTGATGTTACAAACATCGCGGGAGTGTTTGATGCGGAACTGAATCGCGCAGGAATTTTTGCCGATTACGATAACGACGGATTTGATGATTTGTATTTGCTTACTACAAACATTCTTGGCAACACGCGAAAAAATAAATTATTTCACAACAACGGCAATGGAACGTTTTCACGGAATACATCCAGTGTTTTAGAATTTGCAAGTAAATCCAGCACCGCTTCGTTTGCCGATTTCCATAATGATGGATGGATTGATGTTCTTGTTGTTTGCGTAAATGCGCCAACGAAAGTTTTCAAAAATAACAACGGCGTGTTTGAAGACGTTACGGAAATTTCCGGAATAAATTTTTCCGCAAACGGAATTTCATGCGCATGGAGCGATGTCGAAAATGACGGCGATAACGATGTTTATATCGTCGCGAAAAATAATCAAGCGAGTAAATTATTTTTGAATAACGGAAACGGAGTTTTTTCCGATGCAACGGATGCCGCCGGCGTTACCAATATTTCCAACGGACAATCGGCAACGTTTGGCGATTACAACAACGACGGATTCAACGATTTGCTGATTGTCAATCAGCAGTTGATTCGTCTTTTCAAAAATAATGGAAACGGAACGTTCTCCGAGGTAACTTCGTTTTGCGGAATTACCAGCAACGGGGTGAACATTTCTTCACAATGGATGGATTTCGACGCAGATGGTTTTCTCGATTTGATTGTTGCAAAAAATGGTCCAACCAAAATTTTCAAGAACAACGGCAATGGAACATTTGCCGAATTTACGGGACGCGCGGGAATTTATTCGCTTGCCGATTCGCGCGGAATAAGCGTGATGGATTTTGACAACAATGGTTTTCCCGATGTGTACGTTGGCAATGCAAGTTCTGCTAATTTCTTTTTTAAAAATTTTTCCAACGGAAATCATGCGTTGCGTTTTCAACTTGTCGGAAATTTGTCCAATAAAAATGCGATTGGAACAAAAATTTTTCTGTTTGCAAACGGAACGATGCAAATGCGCGAAATTTCGTGCGGCACCGGATTGATGTCGCAAAACAGTTTTGTGCAACATTTCGGAATCGCTTCGGCATCCGTTGTGGATTCTGTGCTGATTCATTGGACTTCCGGCGCAACAACGAAATTGGGAACGCTCGTTTCGGGTTTCTATCAACTGTGGGAAAATCCGCAGGATGTTTCGGAACGCGAGCGTTGGCGTTCAAAATTTTCTCTTTCGCAAAACTTTCCGAATCCATTTAATCCCAAAACTGCAATTAGTTTTCGGCAATCAGCAGTCAGCGATGTCACATTGAAAGTGTATAACATTTACGGGCAAGAAATTGCAACACTCATTAACACCAAACGAATGGATGCGGGAGAACATAATGTAGAATGGAACGCGGAAAATTTTCCCAGCGGAATGTATTTCTATCGTTTATCCGTAACACAACTTGGCAAATTGTGTTACAGCGAAACGAAAAAACTTCTCCTGTTGAAATAAACATTTTTTTCACTCAAGCATTACAAAGGAAATTTTTGCAATGTCGTATTACAGTTCCTATCAATCAAAATCCTGGACTCAACCAACGCCGAAAGTTGAACCGCCGAAACCGAAACCGCATTGGTTGGAAAAATATAAACATTATTTCAAATGGTTGTTTATTATTGTGGGAATCATTGGCACTGCTGTTTTCATTCAATCCCTCATTCAGGATTTTCGCGCAGAACAACAGGAAAAAGAAGATTTAACGAAACGGATTCGCGAATTACATTCATTGATGAAAACGAACACCGAAGGCGTGTATGTGCCCTCCGAAAAAATTGATGAACTCGTAATCTTAGCGCAGGAATACCGATTAAGCGCAACACAATTATTCAGAATTATCAAATTGAGTCAGCAACTCACCGACGAAATTGACCATATCTTGGAATATGCGTTTTCAAAACTCCGACGGCAAGCAAGTTACAATAAACAACTGGAACTTCGTCAATTTCTCCGTGCGGAATTAGAATTGCCGCGATTGCTCGAAATACTCACCTCCAATTCCGGCGCGCTCTTCAAGACTTCGAACGATGGAAAAGCGAAACAAAAACTGGAAATAATGAAAAATAAATTCGAAAATATGCTCATCAAATTCAACGAATCGGAAGATGCGGAAGAAGACGAAGAAATGTATAACAACATCACTTCACGCGGATTGATGTTGTACATCATCAGAACGTTCAACTTGTATCAAGATTATCATCTTGCGGAAACTCTCGATAGTTATACTGCGCTCGAAAAGAAAGAAGAAAGAAAAGATACTACCGAAATCATAGAAGAAGACGGAAGCGGGCAAGAAGAATAAATTCACTCTGCACGCTGAACGCAATGCAATGAGACAACAATTTCTCAGAAAAAAAGAAGAACGTTATCTTCGCTCGTTCCAACGTTTCGAAACAATTCTTTTCGGTTGTATCGTAGGGTTTGTTGTTGGAACGTTCATCAATGCATTTTTTCCGCAAGCGTGGAACTGGGGAAATCATCTCCTTGCGTTTTTTCCGCTTTCGATGCAAACGATTTTCCGAATGAACCGCTTGCGGGCGTTCTCAACTGGTTTTTGTTCATTACGCTAAAAATATACCACACGGAAAATGTTTTATTGATGTTTCACGCGATGGGAATTCTTGCCGGTGTTTGCATTGTTCTTCATTTCCATTCGCAACATTGGAAAAACTATTACCAAAGTTAAACTTCCTCAAAAAACGCGCGCAAGCAATCAAAGAAAAAGTTTTCGGAAGATTTGTTTTTTCTTATTGCTGAGTATGAAGTGAAAAGAGGAGAGAAATTCTGTGTGTGTTGAACTGATTTGTCGCGCTGAACTGCATAAACGAATAATCAATCAAAAATTTACCGAGATGAATTCCTCCGCCGTACGTGAGTTGCCCAATTTCCGAATATCCCGCGCGAAACGCAAGCATTTGATGGTAAATATATTCCACTCCGCTATGTGCATCGAAACTTATTCCGCCAAGATGAAAATTCGATGCGTATTTTCTGTTTTCAAAACGAACATCGAAATCAACTGCAGGAGCAATTTGTCCACCAAAAGCATCAATGAAATATGCGCCGCCGATTTTCAAAGTAGGAGAGATAAGTTCGTTTCTTCCTGTATTCCACGAAAGAAATGTTGTTGTTACGTCTTGAAAATTTGCACCGAGGAAAAAATCTTCATTCACAAAATATTTTGCCGAAACATCGAAACCTACGCCGAATGCATTATACTCCGCATTATCTCTGCGAATTAATTTCACATTTGCACCAAGTGAAAGATTATCAAATTGTTGTTTTGCATAACTCAAATAAATCGCAACATCTGCAACGGAAAATGTTTTTATCTTGGATGGGTCAATTCGCGCGTTGGGATTGTTAATGTTCGTAATTGTTTGTCCCGTATTTACATCAATCAATGCGCCGCGTGTGTCATAATTGTTATCTGCGGCGAGACGAATTGCGCTGATTCCTAATGCAGAATTATTTTCCATCGGAAATCCAACGCTAGCATAATCGTAGTTCAAAAAATTTCCGAAGCGTTCTTCGTGCATCAAAGCGAGTTGTGTGTGTTGCAGTGAAGTAAGTGCAGAAGGATTCCAATATCCGGCTGTTACGTCATTCACTAATGCAACAGACGCTCCGCCCATCGCAAACGAACGACTTCCAACACCAAGCGAGAGAAATTCTCCTCCGTATTTTCCAACCGTCGTTTGGGAAAAGGTAGTTGTAAACGCTACAAAGAAAGGAAAAAATATTTTGATGAAAGTTTTCATAAATAGTGTAGTGAAATGTTTATCTCTTAACCCACTTCTACTGCGCCAAGTTCCCGTTTCAATGTTTGAATAAACGGATGTTCGCTTTCTTGTTGCACAGTAATATTTTCTCGGTCTACTTTCTCACCTTCCACCATAATTGTTTCCAATCGGAATTTCATCCCGTAAATTTTTTCCAATGTTGCGCTCACGACATCTTGGTTTTGTTTGAGTGAGGAAACGAACGCTTTATTCGTGCATCCCAGCGTTACCAAACCGTTATCGCATTTTACTACTTTCGATTCGGCAAGTGCAGTTCCAACCCAACGTCTTTCTTTTTGAACTTCATTCACAATGTTTTGCCATTGATTGGAAATATCGGAAAGTGAAATCGGTTTGAGTGTTTGTGAAATTTCTGCTCGCAATGCTGAAGTCGGTTTCATTACCGGAATTCCCACTGATGGTTCTTTCACGACAGAAACTTTCATCGGTGATTCCATTGCAAGCGAAGGAGAAGCGAATCGTGTTTCTCGTTTTTCAAATAATGAGGATGAAGCAAGTGAGGAATATTTTGTCGGTGATTCTTTTACAACAGAAGAAAAATTATTTTTTTTCAAGTCTTCAATTTGTGAAAGAAGTTGTTCAATCGAAATCGCTTTTTCCATTTTTATCATTTGCGCAATTCCCAACTCGACGCGGAAACGCGGAACGGGACTGAATCGCAAGTCGTTTTCCAATTCGATTGCAAGTTTCAAGTAACGAAGAATATCTCCTTCCGAAAATTCATTTGCGAGAGATTCGTACCGTTTCTTAAATTCTTCCGTTGTTTCTAAAAGTTTTGTTGAATGCGTAGTTGCAATGATGAGCATATTCCGAAAATGCTCAATCAATCCGCGCATCAATTCACGAAAATCGTAACCATACTCGACAATTTCTTCTACGAGTTTGAGCCCCTCTGGAATATTTTTCGATATAATACAATCGGTAATTTTGAAATACAATTCTTGGTCAACAATATTTAGCGAATGACGAACTTGCTCGCCTTGAATTTCTTTTCCGCACAACGCAATCAGTTGGTCAAAAATGCTTTGCGAATCGCGCATTGAACCGTCGCTTTTCTTTGCGATTATCAGTAGCGCATCATCATCAACTGAAATATTTTCTTCGCTCGCTATAAATTTCAAACGTAATGTAATTTCTTCAATCGAATTTCTGCGGAAATCAAAACGTTGGCAGCGCGAGAGAATTGTTGCTGGAACTTTGTGAATTTCCGTCGTCGCAAAAATAAAAAGTAAAAATGGCGGTGGTTCTTCGAGTGTTTTCAAAAGCGCATTGAATGCACCTTTGGAAAGCATGTGCACTTCGTCAATAATATAGACCTTGTATTTTGTCCTTGTCGGTGCATAGAGAACAGTTTCTTGCAATTGTCGGACATCATCTACGCTATTATTCGATGCGCCATCAATTTCAAATACGTCAACGCTTCGCCCTTCGGTGATTTCCACGCATTGCGAACATTTATTGCACGGATTATATCCTTTTCGATTTTCGCAATTGATTGCTTTTGCAAGTAAACGCGCAGTTGTTGTTTTTCCACACCCACGCGGACCGGAAAAAATGTACGCGTGTGCAATGCGGTTTTGTGCAATTGCATTTTGCAAAGTTTTTGTTACGTGTTCTTGCCCGATTACGTCTTCAAAAACATTCGGGCGCCATTTACGTGCGGTTACGAGATAGGACATTTTATATTATCGAAATTTCACAAAAGGTAATATGTTTTTCCATTTTACATTAAATCTTCCACCAAGTAAATCTACTTTTATCCATTCGGTTATAAGGTCCAGTTTTTGTAAAATTCTAAAAACATCCGGTAGATCTCTATGTACATTTGTTCGAGGAGTAGCGAGCTTCTCTTCCAAAATTTTAGCAGAAAGCGTTTTCTTAAATTCATCCACAGATGGAAAATTATATCGAAGATCATTGAGCTCTTGAATTAAAGCAACAATATCAATAAATCCGCCATCTATCAAGAAAAGTTTGGCAACTAATTTATCCAATGATAACCAATCTTCTTTTGCTCCGATTACTAATAGTTCGCTCCCATTTGGAAGTATAGAATAATCGCTATTGTTTATCAACTTTAAGTCGCGTAATAAAATGGAAATATTTGTTAGATAACTACTTTTGCTTTTCGATGAATTAATATTCCTGATTCTTATTAAAGTATTCCAAATAGATTCTCTAATTGAGTCTTTGTTAAAGCCAGAACTCACTCTTGAATCTTCAATTGATTTTAGGAGAATATAAATTTCTTTTGGAGTATAATCCCTGTAATAAGCATATCCTCTCTTAACAATTGAAATTTTCTTTTTAATATTTGCAGGTGGTTCGGGTTTTCTAATTTCATAAACTTTGCCTTCGCCAATTGATAAAAGTCCTACATTTTCTACCCAAAAAAATTGCTTAAGTGCTTCCATTTCATTTTTTGGAATTGCTAAATAAGATAAATCAGCTTGAGTGAAATAACTGATAGCTTGTCCAAGTCCTGTTAAGTATTCCCTTCCAATTGCACCACTCGGTTTACATTCAATTTGTGCTGTCTTCTTATTTCGAAACTGAACGAAAATATCTGGCTCGGGAAATCCAGGAGAATATCTACTTACTAATTCAACTTCATTCTTTTGTTTGAACCAAGAGGAAACTACTTGAATTACTTCGTTATGAGTCATAAGTTTTTGATTTTTTGAATATCAAAACGTAATCATGATTGCAAATAAAAAAGTTTGAACGAATTGAACGAAACTTCATTATGTTCTCGTTATTCTTCCTTGAACTTGCCGAACGTGTTATCTTAATTATCTTTGCAAAAAAATCAAATCCAGAATTTATTCCAGATGAAGTTAAATAATAATCAAGAGGGATTGTTTTTCCTCCGGTCTTAAAATCTTCGCCAATTAAAACACAGAAAAATTTTCCTGGCTTTAACAATTCAAAAACTCCTCTGAAAACTCTTTCTATGCCAATGAGAAAACCTTCAAGAGTTGTTTCGTTCGATAAATCACCTTGAGCAAAACCATATTCTTCACTGTATTTTACTAATTCACCGTACGGCGGATGAGCAAAACAAAAGTCAAACGATTTTTTTTCAAAACCTAAATCTAAAAGTTTTGTCGAATCACCTTGCACAATCGTTTGTTTCGCAATTGATTCGTGAAGAAAAGGTTTATCAAATGGAATTTGTGCAGAGTAAAGATTTCGTTTTGCAATTTCAATTATTTTCGGATTCACTTCAACAGCAGTTCCAATTCTTTCTAAATGAGCACTAACAATGAGTGAAGTTCCAGAACCGCAAAAAGGATCCAAAATTTTATCTCCTTTTTTAGAAAAGCGTAAAATACATTGACGAGGTATTTCAACAGGCGAATTTCCGTGAATACTATTTTGTGTCCAACCGTACGGGTCTCGTTCTGGTGTATCCCAAACAGTCGAGAATTGAATTCCTAAATCATTTTCGTACTCACGCCACTCTCTTGGATCTAAATCATTGACCTGAGCGTTTTCACTTTTCGTAATTTCTTCTTTGGTTGCTTGATAAAGTACGGTAGGTTCAGCAACTCCACTTTCAAAAATGGTCATTTTTAATTGCTTGTTATTTTCCATGTAAAAGTTTTGTCTTTATTAATCAATACCAGTTTTTAGAAGAAATACGTTTATGCTTTTTAAAGGTTTTATCTTTTTTTAGTTCTTGAATAGATGAACTTAATTTTTTAAAAGAATCAGTTGATTTTGTAATATCATCTAAATCCCACATTACTGAAGCTAATGCACGATGAATTTCACTGAGATCTTTGTTTTTCGAATAACCCATTTTTTCTAGATGTTCAAGAAGAAAAATTAACTTATAACGAATTTCACCTACAATAAAATTGATAGGGAAAATGTTTGTTTTTTCTCCCAATGTTTCACAAATTTTATTTTGAGTTTCAAACATTTCTCGTTTTGTTTCTCTAAGAGGAATTTTAAGGTACTTCATGTTTTTACATTAAATTGTGTCCTACAAATTCGAAATATCATTGTAAATAATAAACACCATCAATGCAAGGAGGAGATAAAATCCCGCTTGTTGAATGGCGAGTTTTACTTTCACGGGGATTTCTCGGCGGAAAATTCCTTCATATACTAAGAACATAAAATGTCCGCCATCGAGCGCGGGAAAGGGCAAAATGTTGATGATTGCCAAACTAATACTGAGCAGCGCTACAAACGTAAGAAATTGCGCGATACCATTTTCCGCGGCTTGTGCAGACATTTGCGCAATGCGAACCGGTCCTGCAAACGAAGATTTCAACGACGCTTTACCGGTAATGATTTGCCAGATATTGGAATACGAAACAGCACAGATTTGAACTCCATAAGCAATCCCAATCGGAAGAGCCTCCAACAGTGAATACTGAACGTGCTCAACCGGGATTGTGTTTGCCGTATCAAGTCCAATGCCGATTCTTCCTTCGGGTAAAACACGTACGTTTGCACTCATCGTTTTATCGCCGCGTTTCCATTCGAGAAAAATTTCTTTCCCAGCATTTGCGTGAATTGTTGGAGAGAGAGAAAAGAAATCAATCGGTGATTTGTCAACAGAAACAATTACATCGTTCGGAAGCAAACCAATTTGACCTGCAGGTTTTCCCGCATCAACAAGATTTACTTTCGGTAAAATACCGCGAGGATAAATTCCAAACGTATCGGTGATTGCGCTTCTGTCAATTGCGAGTGTTTGCGTATTTCCGTTTCGTTCAATAAGAAAATTGATGATGCCGTTGTTTTCATTTGTTGAAGCGGCGATGTATTGTGTTTCAAAAACATCGTTCCAGTTTTCTACTTGCGTGTTATTTATTTTCCGGATTTTATCACCAAGTAAAAATCCTACTTGTGCTGCAGGACTATTTGCTCGCACGCTCACTTCCGTTGTTTTCAGAACATTTTTTCCTTGCGTGTAATTTAATCCCCAAAAAATTGCGAGCGCAAGAAATACATTCATAATTACTCCTGCTGTAATCACGAACATTTTTTGTGGTAATGGACGAGCGCGAAATTCCCACGGTTTTGGTTTGTGATTCAAAAATTCCGTATCAAAACTTTCGTCAATCATTCCATTGATTTTTACAAAGCCGCCAATCGGAAGCCACGATAAGCAATAATCCGTTGCGTAATATTCTTTAAATCGTTTCCAATCGCGAATGTCGAGATACTCACTGAAATCATCCACGAGCGATTGTGTGTTGGAAAATAAATCAAAAAGTTCTGCTCGAAAATCTTCAGAAATATGCGAAGGGAAATATTCTTCATTCATTACTAAATGCGCAGGAGCATAATTATCTTTCGCATCTTTTTTTGACGGAAGGTTTTGTGATGTTTGCTCTTCAATCGAAAAAACTTTTGCAAGAAATTCTATTGATTCATCGTGTGTTTTGGAAAGTTGTTGTTCTACAAGCAAATGATGAATCTGGTGAAACGTGAGATGAGCGAAGATAGATTGCTTGATATCGCGTAAAAATTTTTGCTGCAATTTTTTTGTGGCAAAAGGAAAACCGATTGCGCGTGGAGGAAAACCGAGAGAGAACCGGTCGACACGCATTCCACTCATTTTCGCTGCGAGATAATGGCCGAGTTCGTGAATGAAAACAAGTATTCCAATCGCTATGATGAAATAGAAAGCGGAGTTCGTGAAGTTTAAAAGTGAATCGAGAGATGGCATTATTATTTGTGTAAAGCCACAGATTCACAGATGATGTTTATAAAAATCATTGAATCTATGGTGCTAAATTATGAGTTTACTAAAATATTTTCTTTGTATAACGTTGAAACGTAAGTTCGAGTTTCTTTATCTGTTCTAAAAATTTGTTCGAGTGTCGGATGTTGCATCGGCGTATGTGTTTGCAACGCGGTACGAATCAATTCGGGAATTTCTACGAAATGAATTTTTTCTTCGAGGAACAATTGCACAGCGATTTCGTTTGCGGCATTCAAAACGGTTGTTGCAGTTCCGCCAAGTTCCAACGCATCGAATGCAAGTTGTAAACATTCGTTTTTTTCAAAATCCGGTTCGTAAAATGTGAGTTCACGAAGTTGCGCAAAATTTGTTCGAGGAAACACAAATTGTTTTCGCTCCGGATAATTCAACGCGTATTGAATCGGAAGTTTCATATCGGGAATTCCGAGTTGCGCCTTCACAGAACCATCAATAAATTCCACGAGCGAATGAATGATAGATTGCGGATGAATCACGACATCAATTTTTTCTGATGGAAGATTGAATAGCCAATGCGCTTCGATTACTTCCAAACCTTTGTTCATCATCGTTGCAGAATCAATAGTTATTTTTTTTCCCATATTCCAATTGGGATGTTGTAACGCTTCTGCAAGAGATACGTTTTCCAATTCATCTTTTCGCAAACGGAAAAACGGACCGCCCGATGCAGTGAGAATGATTTTTGAAACTGATTCAACATTTTCTCCAACGAGACATTGAAAAATTGCCGAGTGTTCACTGTCAACAGGAATAATAGTCGCATTATATTTTTTTGCAAGTGAAGTAATGATTTCTCCCGCAACGACGAGCGTTTCTTTATTCGCAAGCGCCACCGTTTTTCCGTGCTCGATTGCTTTTATAGTTGAAGAAAGTCCCGCAAAACCAACAAGTGAACTTACGACTATATCCACGTCATTTCGGGAAACAATTTCGCATAATCCGTCTTCGCCATTTAAGATTTCAACGTGTGAATCGAAAATTCTTTTCAGTACAGATGCAGAACATTTATCCGTAATAACAATTCCTTTTGGTTGAAATCGTGCAACTTGTTCTTGAAGAAGTTCAAGATTTTTATGCGCGGAAAGATATGCAACTTTAAACTCCGATGGGAAATGGGAAATAACTTCCAGCGTGTTCCTTCCGATTGAACCGGTGGAACCGAGAATTGCAATTCGTTTCACGATGATAAAAAAAAATTCGTTTTGAAAATACTAAAATTTTAAACTGAAAACTAAACGGCGTATTGAAAATTTTGAACCGTAATTGTCGTAACGAGAAATTGAAACAGTCATAATAGAATAATTGTTCCAACATAGCAGAATGTTTTTTTTTGATAATTGATACAAGTATATTTTTCCCTCAAAAAATGAAATGCGTCGCTGAAAATGTTCGTTCGATACAAGAAACCATCGCTTCTGTTTGTCAACGCATCGGAAGAAATCCGAATGAAATTACCATCATTGCAGTAACAAAAACGTTTCCGAATGAAAAAATAATCGAAGCGACGCAATCAAATATTTTCGACATCGGAGAGAATTTTGTTCAAGAATTAAAGCCGAAACACGAAGCGATAAATAATGAACGAATTCGCTGGCATTTTATCGGACATCTACAAAAGAACAAAGTAAAATATATTGCACCGTGGATTCATTTGATTCATTCGGTTGATTCACTGGAACTTGCAAAAGAGATTGATAAACATTCTGAAAAAAATAATCGAAAGGTAAATATTCTGTTAGAAGTTCGTACGACAAACGAAGAAACGAAACATGGCATTCGACCGGAAGAAACAATTATACTTGCAAAACAAATTTCTTTATTGAAAAACATTTCACTTAATGGTTTAATGACAGTGGGACCGCTTTCGGAAAATGTTGAAGATACACGCACAAGTTTTAAAATGTTACACGATTTGAAAAACGATTTATGCACAAATGGAATTGTTGCACCGCAACTTTCGATGGGAATGAGCGGCGATTATGAAGTTGGGATTGAAGAAGGCGCGACATTGATTCGATTGGGAACAGCATTATTCGGTGAGAGAGTTTATCAATAGAAAATGAATTCATCAGAAATAAAATTACAACAATTTAAAAAAGTTCTTCGTGGATTTGACCCGCGAGAAGTGAGTACATTTCTTTCACAACTCGCTTCGGAAATGGAATCGCTGCAAACGGAAAATGCAAATTTGAAAACGAGTTTGAACGAAGCAGTAAAAGAACTGGAACATTATCACTCCATTGAACAATCCATTCAGCAAACATTGATTCAAGCGCAAGAATCGAGTAACAAATTCGTTTCCAATGCGAAACAATTTGAAGCGGAATCGCGACGGGAAGCGGAAGTACAAGCATCGCATATCATCGAAGAAGCACACAAAGAAAAAATTCATTTACAAGAAGAATTACTCATTCTTCAAACGAAACAAAAAAATATTGTAGAGAATTTGAAATCGTTGTTGACGACAGAATTGGAAAATTTGAATCGCACAGAATATATGTTGAATACAACTTCTGACAACGGAATATCTACAGAAGAACAACAAAAACACAGTAAAGAAATTGAAGAAATTGTCAACGTACTTGTCGGATAACAATGAGTGAACTTCTCAACAACATAAATGAATCGCTGAAATTCATACGAACAAAAACTTCGCTCAAGCCGGCGATTGGAATTATTCTTGGAACGGGACTTGGAAAACTCGCGAAGGAAATAAAAAATCAAGTCGTCATTGAGTATGAGAACATTCCGCATTTTCCCGTTTCAACAGTGGAATCGCATCACGGCAAATTGATTTTCGGAACGCTTGGAAATAAAAAAGTTGTCGCAATGCAAGGACGGTTTCACAAATATGAAGGTTATTCGTTGCAGCAAGTTACGTTCCCCGTTCGCGTGATGAAATTTCTCGGAGTGAAAACACTTCTCATCTCTTGCGCAGCCGGCGGACTGAATCCAATGTTTCGCAAAAGCGATATTGAAATGATAACCGACCATATCAATTTGCTCGGTGATAATCCTCTCATTGGAGCAAATGAAGATTCACTCGGTCCGCGTTTTCCAGATATGAGCGAACCGTATTCAAAAAAATTACAATCGCTTGCAGAACAAGTTGCAATGGATTTAAAACTTCCATTACAAAAAGGCGTTCACGTTTCAGTTTCAGGACCGAATTTGGAAACGCGTGCAGAGTATCGTTTCCTCCGAATGCTCGGTGCCGATTCGGTGGGGATGTCAACAATTCCGGAAAATATTGTTGCAGCGCATATGGGAATGGAAGTTCTCGCGTTTGCAATTATTACCGATGAATGTTTTCCCGACGCACTGAAACCGGTTTCGTTAAAAGAAGTGATTGAAGTTGCCGACAAAGCAGAACCAAAGTTGACGGCGATAATGAAGGAAGTTGTTAAGCGGATTTAGAAATTTTAGATTTTACATTTTAGATTTTAGATAGAAGCGATTGTGCAGCCGTTTGGAAAAATTTTTATCATCATCGGAATTGCAATAGTTGCGATGGGAATCGTAATGACATTCTTCGATAGAATTCCCTTGCTTGGAAAACTTCCCGGTGATATAAGTGTGAAGAAAGATAATTTTCAATTTTATTTTCCGTTGACGACGAGTATTGTTTTAAGCGTTGTATTGAGTTTGGTGATTTGGTTGGTTGCAAATTTTAGTAAGAAATAAACCTTAAAGTGTTAACACGATTAAGAATAAGAAATTTCAAAAGATTTAATTCAATTGATGTTGAATTAGGAAAAAATGTTGTTTTGATTGGTCCAAACAATTCTGGCAAGACAACTGCATTACAAGCATTGACACTATGGGACATTGGTTTACGACTGTGGAATGAAAAACGACAAGGAAAATCTTCTCCGGAAAAACGACCAGGAGTAACAATCAATAGGAAAGATTTAATAGCACTTCCGATACCGAACGCAAGTTTATTATGGAAGGATTTACACTTTAGAAATATGGAACGTGTAAATGGAAAACCTAAAACTCAAAATGTAAGAATAGGTATAATCGTTGATGGAATTTCAAATGATAAAATGTGGAGTTGTGGATTAGAGTTTGATTTTGCTAATGAAGAATCGATTTATTGTCGCCCCTTGCGCTTAGACGAAGAAGAACAACTACAGCGAATGTCCATTCCATTTGAAGCGAGTAGCATACATTTTGCATTTTTACCTCCGATGTCTGGGTTAGCGGCAATTGAACCCAAATGGGAATCTGGGAGAATTAACGTTCTTCTTGGAGAAGGACAAACGGCTCAAGTGTTAAGGAATTTATGTTATCAAATTTATGAACGTTCGGAAAAAAATTCTGACTGGAAAGAACTTACTTTCCATATTCAAACGTTGTTTGGTGTTACCTTATTTCCACCGTCATATATAAAAGAGCGCGGAGAAATTACTATGTCATATCGCGAGCCAAAGGGAACAACTTTGGATATTTCATCTTCGGGTAGAGGATTACAACAAACATTGTTGCTACTTGCTCATTTGTTTGCGAACCCTAAGACTATTTTGTTACTTGACGAGCCAGATGCACATCTTGAAGTTTTACGTCAAAGACAAATTTATCAATTACTCACGAAGATAGCAGATACAATGGGTTCGCAAATTATCGCTGCAAGTCATTCTGAAATTGTTTTGAATGAAGCCGCAGACAGAGATATAGTTATAGCATTTGTTGGAACACCACATCGTATTGACGATAGAGGAAGCCAATTAATGAAAGCGTTGAAAGATATCGGTTATGAACATTATTATCAAGCGGAACAAACTGGTTGGGTATTGTACCTCGAAGGTTCAACTGACTTAGCTATTCTTCAAACATTTGCTATAAAATTAAATCATCAATCTGCAGAAATCCTTAATGAGGTTCCATTTGTTTATTATGTTGGCAATCAACCTCAAAAAGCACGTGAACATTTTTTCGCATTAAAGGAAGCAAAAAGCGACTTCGTTGGGATTGCATTGTTTGATAAATTAGAAAAAGAACTTCAAAGTAATTCTACATTAATTGAAATGATGTGGAAAAAAAGAGAATTAGAAAATTATTTTTGTTCTGAGGAACTTCTCATAGCATACGCGCGCTCGACTCCAAAAGATGATCTCTTTAGTCAAGCGGAAAGTAACCGTCGTGAAAAAATAATGAAAGAATCAATCGAAGAAATTACTTCTGCATTAAAAACGTTACGTAAACTTGATCCTTGGTCTGATAATATAAAAGCAACTGATGATTTTCTTGATCCTTTGTTTGAAAAATATTTTGAAAAACTCAATTTACCGAATCTTCTTCTAAAAAGTGATTATTATGTTTTAGCCAATCTAATTTCTGTTGAAAAGATTGATAAAGAAATTATTGAGAAACTTGATGAAATAGTTAAAGTTGCTCACTCTGCAAAACCAACTGTCGAAAACTGACAGTCAATTATTAATGTTCAAAGAACTCACAGATAAAATAATTTATTCGCAGCTCGAAATCGAGATTCTCAAATTTTGGGAAGAGAAGAAAATTTTCGAGAAGAGCATTTCTACGCGCGAAGGGAAAGAAGGATTTACGTTTTATGAAGGTCCGCCAACGGCAAACGGAAAGCCGGGAATTCACCACGTGTTTGCGCGAACGTTGAAAGATTTAGTTTGCCGTTACAAAACAATGCGCGGATATCAAGTGCATCGTAAAGCGGGATGGGATACGCACGGTTTGCCCGTAGAAATCGAAGTCGAAAAATCACTCGGCTTCAAACATAAAGATGAGATTGTAAAATACGGCATTGAAAAATTTAATGCGGAATGCAGAAAATCCGTTTGGAAATATAAAAGCGAGTGGGAGCGAATGACAACGCGAATGGGTTATTGGGTGAATCTCGATGAACCATACGTAACATTTGAAAACAATTACATCGAAAGTATTTGGTGGGCTTTGAAACAATACTTCGATCAAGGTTTGCTCTATAAAGGTTTCAAGATTCAACCGTATTGTCCACGCTGCGAAACACCGCTTTCGTCGCACGAAGTTTCGCTTGGATATGAAAATGTTACGGATAATTCTCTCTTCATAAAATTTAAATTAATGAGTGAAACGAACACTTTTATTCTTTCGTGGACAACAACGCCGTGGACATTGCCGGGGAATATCGCACTCGCAGTCGGAGAAAAAATTGATTATGTAAAAATAAAAATAGGCGAAGAGTTTTGGATTCTTGCAAATGATTGTCTTGCAATTATCACAGAGACATATGAAGTTGTTGAACATCTTTTCGGAAAAAAATTACTCGGCAAAGAATACATTCCGCTCTTTGAAGTTGATGCGTTGAAATCGGAAACTTCCTACAAAATTTACGCCGCAGATTTTGTAACAACTACAGATGGAACGGGAGTTGTTCATACAGCAGTAATGTATGGCGAAGACGATTATCAACTCGGAAAACGTGTTGGACTTCCTCAATATCACACCGTTGATAGAAGCGGCAATTTCAAAAGCGATGTGAAAGAACTCGCCGGTTTATACGTGAAAGATAAAGCAACTGAGAAGAAAATATTTTCGCATTTGAAAGAGAAAAATAATTTCGTAAAACATCTTCCGTACGCGCACGAATATCCGCATTGCTGGCGTTGCAAAAATCCATTGCTCTATTATGCGCGTGATTCGTGGTATATCGCAACAACGAAATACGCAAAGCGAATGGTTGAGTTGAACAAGCAAATTAACTGGTATCCGAAAGAAGTCGGAGAAGGACGATTTGGAAATTGGCTTGAAGAAAATAAAGATTGGTCATTGTCGCGTGATAGATTTTGGGGAACGCCGCTTCCGGTTTGGGTTTGCGATTCGTGTGGAAATCTTGAGTGTGTTGGGAGTATAGAAGAGTTGGAAAAAAAAGTTACGAGTTACGAGTTACGAGTTACGAGTTCAGAAAGCAATAACACGAAACTTGGAACAAGAAACTCGCAACTTGATTTGCACAAACCATTTGTTGATACAATTACGTGGAAATGTTCTTGCAACGGAACAATGAAACGCACGCCCGAACTTATTGATGTGTGGTTTGATTCCGGCGCAATGCAATTTGCTCAATGGCATTATCCGTTCGAGAACAAAGAAGTTTTTGAAGCGCAACATCCCTCCGATTATATTTGCGAAGGTATTGACCAAACACGCGGTTGGTTTTATTCGTTACATTCTATTTCTACTTTTTTGTTTGATAAACCGGCGTATAAAAATGTTGTGGTAAACGAATTGATTCTCGACAAAGATGGACAGAAGATGTCGAAATCAAAAGGAAATACCGTTGACCCGTTTATGATTTTGGAAAAATATGGAGCGGATACAACGCGATGGTATTTGGTAACAACATCACCGCCGTGGAAACCAACGTTGTTCGATGAAGCGGGACTTGCAGAAGTGCAGAGAAAATTTTTCGGAACGTTACTCAATACGTATTCTTTCTTTTCTCTCTATGCGAATGTTGACAAATTCACTTTCAGCGAAAAGGAAATTCCGTTACATGAACGACCGGAAATTGACCGATGGATAATTTCTTCGCTCAACTCGCTTGTAAAATCCTACAACGAGATGATGGATGCATACGAAATAATGAAAGCGGCGCGAATGGTTTCAGATTTTACGATTGACCAACTTTCCAATTGGTATGTGCGAAGAAACAGAAGACGATTTTGGAAAAGTGAAATCGGCAGTGATAAACTTTCGGCGTATCAAACGCTGTATGAATGTTTATTAACTATTGCAAAACTCGTCGCTCCGTTTGCTCCGTTTATTGCAGAAGAATTATTTCGCAACTTTAATTCGATTACCCAAAAAGAAAACGTTGAATCAATTCATCTTGCTTTACTTTCGCAAGTCAATGAAAAAGCGATTGATAAAGAACTCGAACAGCGAATGGATAAAGCGGAGCGCATTGTTATTCTCGTTCGTTCGATGCGGACAAAATCGAATTTAAAAGTTCGACAACCGTTGAAGCGTATTCTCATTCCAATTGCGAATAAAAACGACAGAGAGATGATTCAGCGAATGGAAAATGTTATTCTCGAAGAAATCAACGTGAAAGCAATTGAATATGTTGCGATGGATAACGACATCATTCGCCGAAAAGTAAAACCGAATTTCAAAGCGCTTGGAGCGAAACATGGAAAACTTACTCCGAAAATAGCGCTAGCAGTTCAACAACTTTCTTCGCAACAAATTTTGCAACTTGATTTAGAAGGAAAAATTTCTCTCGAAGTTGAATCTCAGAATATTGTTGTCGAAAAAAGCGACGTGGATATTTTGAGTGAAGATATTAAAGGTTGGCTCGTCGCTTCGGATAATGAAATTACCGTTGCGCTCGATACGGAATTGAATGAAGAACTTATCAACGAGGGTTACGCGCGTGAGTTTGTCAATCGTATTCAAAACTTGCGCAAAGATTCCAACTTCGAAATTACTGATAGAATAAAAATTTATTACAAAACAACAGAACGATTGCACAACGCAATTGCATCAATGAAAGACTACGTTCAAAACGAAACGCTCGCCGTGGAAATAGTTCCGCAAATGTTGAACGGTCAAACTTCGGAACACATTGATATCAACGGTGAACAATGCACAATCGTTCTTCAACGTATTACCCAATAATCTATTTCAGAAAAAACTATGGCAACAACAAAACGGAAGAAGAAAAAACATGCTTCAACAACTACTAAAAAGAAATCTGTGTTTAAGAAATCGCTGTCTTCATCAACGAAGAAATTGTCAACAAAAAAAAAGGAGAAAAAACCAGAACCGAACGTAACCATAATCAAAGTTCCCATTCGTAGAAAACGGTCGAGAAAAAAACAACTGGAAGATGCGATGCTTGTTGTTCCGGTTCGTAAAGGAAATTATTCGAAAAAAGATTTGAAATTTTTCAAGGAAATTATATTAGAAAAAAAACAGGAAGTGTTGGAAGACATCGAACGGGAACGCGACACCGTTATTGACCCGACAACGGGAGAATATATGCAAGGCAGTTCCCTTTATTCTTTACACATGGAGCACGGAACGGATTCGATGGAACGTGAGAAAGCGTTCTTGATGGTTTCGCGCGAAGCGAAGTTTTTGAACAATTTGAACGAAGCGTTAAATCGCATCGAACACGGAAATTATGGATGGTGTAAAGATTGCGGAAACCTCATCGAAAAGAAACGCTTGGAAGCAGTTCCTCACGCGCAACTCTGTGCCGATTGTAAAAAACGTCGCGGCGGCACTCCCCACGAATCATAAGAAATCAAGCATGGGAATTTTTTATATAAGTCTCATCATCGTTCTTGTTGACCAAGCGACAAAAGTTTTTGTCAAAGGTTGTTCTCTTCCTTTCTTCGGGATTGAATGGAAGGGATTTCCTTTGTACACAAGCGTTCCTTTGCTGGGCGACTTTCTTCGGTTCACCTATATTGAAAACGCGGGGATGGCATTTGGAATAGACGTTGGAGGAAAACTTTACTTTTCACTCTTTTCTGTTGTTGCGAGTATCGTTATTGCTGTGTATCTCTATAAAATCAGCAAGGAACGTTTCTCGATAAAATTTCCTGTCGCTTTGATTTTCGGCGGCGCAACCGGAAACCTTATTGACAGAGTCTTTTACGGCGTGTTCTACAACGAAGGCGATTTGTTTTATGGAAAAGTGGTGGATTTTATTGATGTCGAATTTTTTGACATTCATCTTTTCAATTATTCCTTGACTCGCTGGCCTGTGTTCAATATTGCAGACGCATCGGTAACTGTCGGCATTCTTTTTTTATTGTTTGCGCATCGTTCTGCAACGCAACAACGCATTGCTTCGGGTTCATCGAAAGAAAACAACGCTGTGAATACGGATTCTGTTGAGACATCAGCGCTTCCTCTCGTATCTCCGGCAACGCAACAAACGACGGAACACATTTCTCATTCGTAACGATGCCCGTTACCATTACCATCAATGTGCCGCAAGGAAAAACACAAGAACGCATAGACGTATATTTAACGCATTGCATCGAAAACGCTACGCGCACGAAAGTACAAGCCGCTATTCGACACGGATTCATTCTTGTCAACGGAGAACCGACAAAACAAAGTCATAAAGTTGCTCCGGGAGAAATCATTGCAGTTACGCTTCAGAAAAATCCGCTGCCGAAAGTTGTCCCCGAAAATATTCCGCTCGATATTGTGTACGAAGATGAATTTCTTTTAGTCGTGAACAAACCCGCAGGAATGGTTACGCATCCCGCATTCGGAAATTATTCGGGAACGCTCGTTAATGCGTTGCTTTTTCACTATGCGCAACTTTCCACTATCAACGATGCAACGCGACCGGGGATTGTACATCGCCTCGATAAAAATACTTCGGGATTGTTAGTTTGCGCCAAAGACGATGCGACACATTCCAAGTTAGCAAAACAGTTTTCCCTTCGCACGATTGAACGGGAATATTGGGCGATTGTTTGGGGTAATTTTCCCGCAACCAAACAGTTTACTTCGAAAGAAAAAAGCGGTATCATCGAAGCGCCCTTGGGACGAAGCAAGCAAAACAGAAAACGTGTTGCCGTTCGCGACGATGGAAAAATTGCAATTACGGAATTTACGGTCCTTGAAGAATTTGCGTTCCTTACGCTGCTTCGTTTGCATTTACGAACGGGAAGAACACACCAAATCCGCGCGCATTTGCATCATATCTCGCATCCTGTCTTTGGCGACGGAGAATACGGAGGAAGAAAATCCTCGTACGGTGAACACGGCAAAGAACAAAAAGAGTTTGTCGAAACACTGTTTCAAAAAATCCAACGTCAATCGCTGCATGCAAAAACGCTGGGCTTTCTTCATCCGAAAACCAATGAGTTTCTTCGGTTCGATTCACATCTACCGGACGATTTTCAAGTCGTGCTCAATGATATTCGTCAATTCTCCAATCCTCAAGGTTTCCGAAACTTTGAAGGTTCTTAACAATTCTCACATCGTTTCGCCGGAGTTCTTATGTTTTCCAATCATATTTTTTTCTTTGTACTTCTCACGTTTTTTCTTTCCAAGATGAGTGCATCGCAAATAACGTTCACCGATGTTGCTGCATCCGCAGGAATTGGTTTGAGCGATGGTTCAGCGCGTGGATGCTCGTGGGTAGATTTCAATAATGACGGTTTGCAAGATTTGTATGTTCCTACTGCAGGAACTTCTGCAAACAAACTTTTTAAAAACAACGGCGATGGAACATTTACCGACGTCGCTTCGCTTGTAGGATTAAACGATATGGCGAATACGATTGCCTCGTCGTTTGCCGATATGGATAACGACGGCGATTTCGACCTTGTCACCACTGCTGTTTCCGCACCGGTGCGTTTGTGGCGAAACAATCTTGAATCCAACGACACAACATTCACCAGCATTGAAGCGAATGCAGGTATCAATGTCGGCGCGGCGCAAATGCCAACGTGGGCTGATTTCAATAATGACGGTTTTGTGGATTTTTATATTCCCGTTTCCAATTCCGCAAGTTTGCCCGATGTGTTGTATAAGAATAACGGCGATAATACTTTCACGAATGTTGCTGAACAAGCGGGCGTGAATCATCAGATAAGCGGCGTTCTGGAACAGGCAACGCATTGGGGAGATTTCAATCGAGATGGTTTCTCCGATTTATTCATCAGTAATTTGCAATCTACGGGACCAAGTTTCTTTCATAAAAATAATGGCGATGGAACGTTCTCCGAAATCGCTTCTTCGCTTGGCTTCGATGGCGGTGGACGCGGAGCGCAGTGGTTCGATTTCAATAATGATGGTTTCTGGGATTTCTGTTTTGCTCCGTACCTTGGCGGAACAACTCCTTCACCGATAAAACTCTTCAAAAATAATGGCGATAATTCTTTCACCGATGTTTCTGCACAAGCGGGTATTACTGAGAATGTGATTTCGTGGGGTGTTACATCTGCGGATTACGATAATAATGGGTTCGAAGATATCTTTGTAACTGTTGCAGGGCAAAACGCAACGTGTGTTCTCTACAAAAATAACGGCGATGGAACATTTACCAATACAACAGCAGAAGCCGGCATCGGAAGTATTCAACAATTATGCGCTGCATGGGGCGATTTCAACAACGATGGCTTTATGGATTTGTATTCAACGGGAAGTGCGAGTTATGGAAATCATTTGTTTCGAAACAACGGCGATACTTCGCAACATTGGGTGAAGATAAAACTCGTCGGAACGCAAAGCAATAAAGCGGGAATCGGTTCTCAGATACTGGTACACGCAGGAACGCTCCGTATGCTTCGCGAAATCAATTCCGGCAGCGGCTACCGTTCGCAAAATATGGCAACGGCGCATTTTGGATTGAAGGACCTTGCTTTCATTGATAGTGTTATTGTGCGTTGGCAATCGGGAACGGTTGATATTTTCACATCACTACCCGCAAACCACGTATATGAAATTGTCGAAGGCGGTTCCGTGTTTGTCAATGAAGTGGAAAACCGTACTTCTTTGTTTTCTCTTTCACAAAATTACCCGAATCCGTTTAATCCGAAAACCGTGATTCGTTATTCGTTAATCGTGAATAGTGTTGTTTCGTTGAAAGTGTATGATATTTTCGGCAGAGAAGTAGCAACGCTGTTAAACAATGAAACGAAAGAAGCGGGAAAATATGCAGTAGAATTCGATGCGAGTAATGTAACAAGCGGAATATATTTTTATCGGATTGATGTAACGCAGCTGAGCAAGTTGCATTCCAGTGAATCGAAGAAACTATTATTGATGAAGTAATGAATAATTGAGCATGAAGAATTACCCAACCAAACCCTCAGTTTCCCAATGCGAAATTGAGGGTTTTTTAATTTTTTCTTTTTAACATTCGCAGTTGCACTTGAAAATAATTTTCCTTTTTTCTTTATTATCTGCGAAAAAATTATGACCATACTTGGTATCGAAACATCGTGCGATGAAACTTCCGCCGCAGTAATAATAAACGGAAGAGTGAAATCGAATATCATTTCGTCGCAACTTGTTCATTCGGAATTTGGCGGCGTTGTTCCCGAACTTGCCTCGCGGGCGCATATACAACTCATCGTTCCTGTGGTGGAAAGCGCGCTTTCAAAAGCAAACATTTCCCAATATGAACTCGAAGGCATTGCCGTAACATTCGGTCCCGGATTGATGGGAGCATTGCTTGTTGGTGTAAATTTTGCAAAATCGTTTTCGTTTGGTTTGCACATTCCGTTTGTTGGCGTCAATCATTTGGAAGCGCATATTTATTCCAATTTTCTTTCGCCCGATTTGCCGGAATATCCATTTCTTTGTCTCATTGTTTCGGGAGGACATACGATTCTTGTTCTTGTAGAAAAACCATTGCAACATCATATACTTGGCGAAACACTTGACGACGCCGCAGGTGAAGCATTTGATAAAGTTGCGAAAATGTTGAACCTCGGATATCCGGGAGGACCGGCAATCGAGAGAGCGGCGAGAGAAGGAAATCCAAACGCGATACAGTTTCCCCGCGCATTGCTCAATGATGATTCATATAATTTCAGTTTCAGTGGATTGAAAACTGCAGTGTTATATTATTTGCGCGATAATCATTTTCTTGCAAACGGAACACTGGTTTCGTTGCGTGAAAACGAACGAGCGAATATCTGCGCAAGTTTTCAAAGCGCAGTTATTGATGTTCTCACAATGAAGCTTCTGACTGCGGCGAAAAAGTTTGATGTTCGTTCCATCGCCATTGCAGGAGGAGTAAGCGCAAATTCTGAACTGCGTTTGCGGCTCGATGCGCTTTGTCAAAACAATTCGTTCCGGTTACACATTCCCGAAATGCAATTTTGCACGGATAATGGCGCAATGATTGCTCTGGTGGGACAAATGAAATTGCAACGCGGCATTCATTCGGGGTTTGCGTTGGTTCCGATTCCGAATTTACGAATTACCTAACGGAAACAATGAAAAATTTTTTTTCTACGCTACTCATTTTTTCGCTGTTGCTGGTGTTGTGCGGCGCGTATATTATGTACGAAGCCATCATCGTTCCTAATAATTTTCCGGAAGAAAAAAGTACAATCGTTTTCATCAACAAAGGAATGAATTTCGACGACGTGATTTCAGCGTTGGAAGCGAAGCGAGTATTTCGGAGCAGATTTTATTTTGATATAATGATGCGTTTTTTCCCCGGAGAAAACCGTGTCATTGTAGGGAAATACAGTATTCCGAGCGGACTCTCGAATCGCGAATTACTTGCGTTGTTGCGTACTGGAGGAGCAATTATTCCCGTTGTCGTTACTATTCCCGAAGGAGCTCGTATTACAACACAGGCGCGTATATTTCGCAACAACGTCGGCATAGATTCTGCGCGTTTCGCTTCGCTTGCGTTTTCACGAACATTGATTTCGAAATTAGACATTGAAGCGCATTCACTCGAAGGATATTTATTTCCATCAACCTATGAATTGATGTGGCAGATGAATGAAGAAGAAATCATTGCGAAACAACTTGAAAAATTTCATTCAGTATTTTCAGAAGAAAAGAAAATGCGCGCCCAAAAACTTGGTTTAACTATGCACGAAGTTTTGACGCTCGCATCCATTGTTGAAGGAGAAACGCGAATAGATTCGGAACGGGCAATTGTTGCGGGAGTGTATTTGAACAGATTGAAAAAAAATATGCCGTTGCAAGCAGACCCGACGATACAATATATATTAGAAGGAAAACCGCGGCTCTTAACGTACCGCGATTATAGAATTGAATCGCCGTTTAATACATATCGGTATTATGGATTGCCACCGGGACCGGTGAATAATCCCGGAGAGAAATCAATGCAAGCGGTGTTGTATCCGCGAAAACACAGGAACATTTTTTTTGTCGCCAATGGAAATGGCGGTCATACATTTACTGCAAACTATATGGAACATTTGGAAGCAGTCAAACGATTGAGAAAAATATTGCGAGAACGAGAAGAGCAGAAAAGAAATGAGCAAGAGCAAAGGTTGCACAGAGATTCAAGTTCGTTTTCTGAAAAAGGAGAATAAAGAGTTTCGACAATTCTTTGATTTTCCTTTCAAACTTTTGTAATTTTTCCACGAAATTTTTGTGCAAAAAAAAATCATTGTAAAAATAAACGTTCGTTAGTTGTTCCAATCGCGCCAATATGTGTGTTTGTTAGAAAGCGATTGGTTTTTTTATTTTTTCACAGAACTCAAAATATTTATGTTCAAACACGGCAGTATTGAAGGCGTTTTCGTTCGGGAGATGAAAAAGTTTGTTGATGAACGCGGGTGGCTTGCGGAAACATTTCGTATTGATGAAATGAAAGAAAATATTCCCAATGCGGAACAATTTTTTCCTGTTATGAGTTACATATCCGTTACGCATCCCGATATTGCCCGCGGTCCGCACGAACACGTTGAACAATCGGATTTATTCGGATTTATCGGACCTTCCAATTTCAAAGTGTATTTGTGGGATAACAGGAAAAATTCTCCGACATACAATAATAAAATGGTTGTGTTTGCCGGGGAAGATGCTCCGAAATCAGTACTTATTCCTCCCGGCGTTGTTCACGCGTATAAAAATGTCGGAGGGAAACTCGGAATGGTAATGAATTATCCGAATAAACTTTTTGCAGGAAAAGGCAAAAAAGAAAAAGTGGATGAAATTCGCCACGAAGATGACGTGAATACGATTTATCAACTTGATTGAATAATTGAATCGTTATTTGTTATTTGAGTAGATGCCTAATAACCAGTAACGAATAACCAATAACTAATGACCAATTTACTCATCACCGGCGGCGCTGGATTTATCGGAAGCAATTTTGTGCGATGGATATTGAAGAATCATCCAGAGTACACGATAGTCAATTACGATAAACTCACGTATGCTGGCAATCTGGAAAATCTTGAAGATGTAGAAGACAATCCGCGGTATCATTTTGAACAAGGAGATATTTGTGATGTTCACGCAGTTGAGCGAGTATTCGAAAAATATTCTATAGATGCGGTTGTGAATTTCGCTGCCGAATCGCACGTGGATAGAAGTATTCTTGGTGTGTCGGTTTTTGTGCAAACGAATGTTCTTGGAACGCAAGTTCTTCTCGATGCCGCGAAAAAATTTTCTGTTGAAAAATTTTTGCAAGTTTCGACAGATGAAGTATATGGTTCGCTTGGAGAAAGCGGAAAGTTTACAGAAACAACTTCACTGCATCCGAATTCTCCGTATTCAGCAAGCAAAGCAAGCGCAGATTTGTTAGCATTTTCGTACGAACATACGTTTGGTTTGCCTGTTATCATTACGCGATGTTCCAATAATTATGGTCCGTATCAGTTTCCGGAAAAACTTATTCCATTGATGCTCGCAAATGCTTTGAACGATAAACCTCTTCCTGTGTATGGAAAAGGAACAAACATTCGCGATTGGTTGCACGTGCACGACCATTGTTCTGCGCTCGATGTTGTTTTGCACGAAGGAAAAATCGGCGAAGTGTATAACATTGGCGGAAATAACGAATGGAAAAACATTGACATTGTAAAACTTCTTTTGAGAATTCTTGGGAAACCGGAATCGCTTATTTCATTCGTGAAAGATAGGCCGGGACACGATTTGCGTTATGCGATTGATGCTTCGAAAATAAAAAATGAACTGGATTGGTCGCCGCAATACACATTTGAAACGGGATTACAGGAAACAATTAATTGGTATTTGTCAAACCAAGATTGGTGGAAGCGAATACTTTCCGGAGAATACAAAAACTATTATATACAACAATACGCAAACAGATGAGTGTGAAATATTATTTCTTACTTTTTCTCATTTCGACTTCAGTTCTCGTTTCGCAGTTTAGTGACGAAAAGAAATCGTCGTTGCTTGATAAGAAAGAGTTGACGATTCCGCAGCAATCACAAGTTGGTCTACCTTTGGAAGATGTCGTTGATACAAAAACATATATGGTTGGACCATCGGATGTCATTAGTGTCAATGTTTGGATTAGTCCGCCGCTGAGTTTTAATTTAACTGTTACACCCGAAGGCACGCTTATTATTCCCACCGTCGGCGAAGTAAAAGTTTCCGATGTAACACTTGAGGAAGCGAAGAAGAATGTAACAACTGAAATCAGAAAAAAATATATTCAGGGAGAAATTACCGTTACACTCGTAACACCACGGCCGATTGTCGTTACAATTAGCGGTTGGGTAATGAATCCCGGAACATATAAAGCGTACGCAATTGACAGAGTTGATAAAGTCATTCAGGAAGCGAACAGAATCGAAGATATTAAACAGGAAGATGAATTACGGCGATTAAAAGATGAACAATCTACGCGCAACATTTTCTTAAAAAGAAAAGACGGAACGAAAACACGAGTAGATTTGCCAAAGTTTTATGCGATAAAAAATAATTTGTCGAATCCATATTTGCGAGAAGGAGATGTGATTGTCGTTCCGCGAAAAGATAGGACAAAAAATGTTGTCGCAATTTATGGTGAAGTGAATACTCCGGGACGATATGAATACGTTGAAGGCGATAGTATTCACGATTTAATAGAAATTGCGCACGGATTTACTCCACGCGCCTTAACTGAGAGCATAGAATTTTCGCGATTGGATTTTCAAGGGAAAACTTTAGATACGCGCGTGTTCACTTCTGAGGAAATAATGATTCGGAAAAAAGATTTTTTGCTTCAGCCAGGCGATAGAGTTGTTGTTAAATCAAAAGTAGAACTTCGTGAAGATTATTATGTAACAATAACAGGCGAAGTGCGTTATCCCGGAACATATCCGATTACAAAAGACAGAACAAAACTTCGTGATATGATAAAAATTGCAGGTGGATTTACAGAATTTGCATCATTAAAAACTGCGGAATTGATTCGCCGTTCGATTCAACCGGATGAAATTGAGTTAGATAGATTATTAAGTCAAAGAGGAAGTGTTTCGGTAGAGGACAGCGCCTATTACGTTGTAGAAACAAACCTTCGTATAAGAAAAGAAGGAGTATCGGTAGATTTTGAAAAATTATTTTTGCAAAACGATGAAACGCAAGATGTGTATTTACGAATGTATGACCAGGTTAACATTCCTTCGATACAAAACACGATTTATGTTTTTGGACAAGTTGAAACTCCTGGAAGTATTCCGTTTGTAAAGGAAAAAGATGTAAACTACTATATTCAAAAATCCGGAGGATTTACAGAAAATGCGAGAGAAGGAGACGTTCGTGTCATCAAAGCAAAGACAAAACAATGGCTTGCCCCGACGGAAACATCTGTTGAAGAAGGAGATTATATTTGGATTCCAAAAGTTCCCGAACGAACGTTTGCGTATTATACAACTGTTATCAGTCAGGTTGCAAACATCTTAAGTGTTGTGCTTGCGTTAGTAGTGGTGTTGAAGAAATAAATAAAGGCGAATATGCAAAACATAGAACAGAGTCCAACTTCAACAATGGAAAAAGAAAAAGGTTTTCTCGATTACATTTCCGTATTATATGTATGGCGGCGATTTATCATTATCAATGTAGTTGTCACTTCGTTAATTGCGGTCGGAGTCAGTTTCTTGCTTCCGAAATGGTATAAATCTACCGCATCAATTTTACCGCCGAAAGATGCAGGGTTGCTTTCATTGTTTGGAGGAACGAGTTCCGTATTGAAAGGTTTATCTTCCTTATCTCGATTAGGTGGAGCGCAAAATTCCGGCTCGTATAATTTTTTCGCAATATTGAATAGCAGAATGGTGATGGATTCCGTAATCAATAAGTTTAACTTAGTCAAAGTGTACAATTACGAAGAAAATGAGGCTCCTCGAGAAAAAACGCTGAAAGAATTAAGAGGCAATGTGTCCTTTGAATTTGGCGACGACGATGATATTACCATTGAAGTATATGATACTGACCGAATGCGCGCGGCGAATATCGCGAATTATTTTATTGAGTTGTTGAACATAAAAAGTATAGAACTCGGAACTCAGGAAGCAAGAAGTAATCGGGAATTTTTAGAACAACGATTACAGCGAGTGCGAGACAGTTTGCATAATGCAGAAGAAATGTTGAAATCATTTCAAGAAGAAAGCGGCACAATGATTTCTCCCGAACAAGCATCGAGTGTTTCGGGAATTGCAGAACTTTACGCTCAAAAAGCGAAGAAAGAAATAGAAGTTGCCGTGCTGGAACAACGCGTGAGTTCCGATAATGAATTGTTAAAACAACTACGTATTGAGTTAAATGAAATAGAAAAAAAACTTTCTACGTTTCCACAAATTGGTATTTCTACATTGCGTATGTATCGCGATGTGATAACACAACAAAAAATTTTAGAATTTCTCCTTCCTATTTTCGAACAAGCGAAAATCAACGAACAAAAAGATATTCCCGTTCTTCTTGTTCTCGATAAAGCAATTCCCGCTGAACGAAAATCGAAACCGCAACGCGCGCTCATTGTATTTATTACGTGGTCGCTGAGTTTGTTCATTTCTGTAATGTTTGTATTTCTTTTGAATGGCAGTGCATTGAAGAGAGATGATATGAATTCAATGGAGAAAAAAATCCACTCGTTCTCCAAATCAATTCTGAATTTATATCGCATTCCGCTTTTTTAAAGTTGTCATTTTTCAAAAATTGTGTCTATTGCATTAATAATTTTTTGCGGAATTACTTCAATAGTTATTGGGAAATGGTCATTTGGTAAATGGTTCAATCCTCTTGGTTTGTATGGGTTCGTGTGGTGCTTTTCTCTTTCTCTCCTCGAAACAAATTTAATTCAATATTATCCCCTTTCTTCTGAAACGTGGTTTTTGATTATTAGTGGATGGCTATCTTTTTCCATAGGTGTGCTCACGATTGTTGCAAGTCGTTCTTCATTGCAGAGAAACACAAAGCAAGGATTTCAACAGTATATTTTGACAGAAAGTAACATCAGAGCAGAACAGCAAGTATTGTATAAAATACTTTTTATTATTAATACAATATCTTTTCTGAATTTACTCCACCTCATATATCTCATAAAAAATATTATTGGCGATGTTACAAACGTTTTAGCCGTTGGAAATTTTCTATACTCTTTTCGCGTCAGAGAAGGTATTCCTGGCTCAATTCCTTATGTCGGTTCGTTGATGTTAACAGGATGTTTACTTGCAGGTGTATACGCTTCGTCAAAAAATAAAATTCAACTGATTACAGTTATTCCTATTATCATTTCTATCCTTACTTCTATATTTAACATGGGAAGAGCAATGCTCATTCTTGCATGTATTTTATTTATTGCAGGATATTTTTTCGAACATATTCGGACAAAGAAGTATATCGGGGTGTTAAGAAATGGGTCATTAAGAAAGTACTTTGGAATTACTTTGGTAATCGCAATGATAATCGGTGGTGCAGAAGTAGTAAGGAGTAATAGAGGAAGCATTGAATCATACGGAAGTGCAACAGGAGCGTTAAAAAAAATAGGCAAGATGGGGTTTATTACTCCATCAATCTTTATGTATGTAACAGCGAATAACGTAGTTTTTGATCAATATTTGAAGAGTGAAAAAGAATCAGAAGTAGTTGGAAATTATACACTTGCCCCATTCTGGAGAACACTCGCAAAAATAGGTTTTGACACATACGTCAATCAGTATCAACCGTTTTACTATACGCCGGTTCGGGCAAATACCGGGACGTACTTGCGTGAACTCCACGTAGATTTTGGGATATTGGGAGTTTTGTTCGGTCCTTACATTTTAGGAGTTCTATCGTCTTTTTTTTGGTTTCGTATTCAAAAGTTAGGAAGATTGCTTGATATAGTTTTCCTCGGATTTTTGTTTGTTGTTATAGCAATGAGCATTTTCTATTGGGTATTGCAGTTGGGATATTGGCTTAGTGGATTGCTGTATGGAATTTGTATCGCGTTGTATGTTGATAGGCAAGTGCATAAAAAAAATATACATATCAGATATGGCTAATGTCGGAAAGAGTTCGTTCAAAGAAAATTCATTGTTTAATTTTCTTTCTCAAATCATCGTATTTGCTATTGCATTTCTCTGTATTCCTCATTTAATTTCATCTATCGGAAATGAGCGTTTTGGATTACTTTCTCTTTTGTGGATGTTTGTCGGATATTTCACGTTTCTCGATTTTGGTATTGGACAAGCGACGGTAAAATTTGTTTCTGAAAAAATTGCCGCCAATCAACCGGATTCTGCAGTAAATATTGTCCGCTCTTCCATCAAATTTTCTTTTGTCTTAAGTATCATTGGTTGTATTCTCATTTATGTTGCTACGCTTCTTGATGTTCAAAGATTCTTGGGAATTTCTCCCGCATTGTATAATGAGACGAAGCAATCTTTGTATGTATTAACATTATGTCTTCCTGCAGTATTGCTTCAAGGAACGTTGAGAGCTATTCCTTTGGCTTTTAATCGGTTTGAATTAGTAAACGGTATCACATCAATAGGAGGATTTCTTCAATGGTTTGGTTCGTTATGTGTCGTATTATTGGGTGGAAATTTCTTTGGGATCATCGTTCTTACTGTTGTTGTTCGCTATGCGGTTTTATTCTTATACTGTTGGTTGAATATCAAACTTTTACCAGAAGTGATCCGCCCGAATAATTCTGAAACAATTTCTCGACAGATTCTTTCTTATGGCGGTTGGTATTCGGTTTCACAAATTCTTGCGCCGTTATTATTACTTTTTGAACGATTTATTATCACTTCATTGCTTTCTCTTGCGTGGGTAACGTTTTATACTGTTCCTGCCGATGCAGTGATGAAACTCCTCATTATTCCTATGAGTTTGGCAACGACGCTCTTTCCCACTATCAGTGGAAATTGGATTTCAGAACAAGGAAAAGAGCAATCGAAGCAACAATATTTGCTTTCGATTAAATATACATTCTTATTGTTACTCCCGATTCTTTTTACTGTTCTCGTTTTCAATGCGGAAATTTTACAGTTGTGGGTCGGAGAAGAATTTAGCAGAATGAGCAGTGGTGCGTTGACATTTTTTTCGATTGGGATTTTATTTCATTCTCTTGCACAATTTCCCAGCGTTACTCTTTTAGGAATTGGAAGACCAGACTACAACGCAAAATTGTTGCTTATTGAATTTCCGATATATCTCATACTCTGTTACGTTGCAACATCGAAATTTGGGATAGTGGGAACGGCATTTCTATGGTGTATTCGTGTTTGTGTAGAAATGATTTATTTATTTGCAATAACGCATAAACACTTATTTTCAGTTCGGTACTCCTTTGATTTCTCCTACATTTGGAAAGCATTGGGATTGCTGTTCGTGAGCGGTGTTTTGTTATTTATTGCTAAAAGTTATTCCTCACTTGTTTTCTCCTATGTGTTGGCAACGGGAATATTTATGCTGATGTATTCTTGGGGATTGTGGTTTTTGGTGTTCGATGAGAATGATAAAAATCAGTTTTTCGTTCTGAAATCTAAATTGTTATTTTCAAACAAATAATTCTCAATGGTTGATATATCAATTATTATTGTCAGTTACAATTGCAAGGATGACTTAAAGATTTGTTTGGATTCAATTTTTGTTGAAACGCGCGAGTCTTCGTTTGAAATTTTTGTTGTTGACAATAACTCGAACGACGGTACGCGTGAATTTCTTGACGAACATTATCAAGGAGTTCAAAAAATTTACAACGCAAAAAATATGGGGTTTGCGGCGGCGAACAATCAAGCGATGCGATTGGCAAACGGAAAATATATTCTCCTCTTAAATCCCGACACAAAAATTCTTGATGGAGCAATTGATAAAACTGTTCGGTTTATGAATGAACGATTCGATGTTGGAATTGCCGGATGTAAAATGTATTTTCCTGATGGTAGATTGCAACCATCGGTTTTCCCTTTCCCTTCTGTTTTGAATTCTTTGATTCATGAATTATTAGTGTTTCCTATCATTGCTCGGTTAAAAATTTTCAGACGAATTAGAAAAACAAATTTTGATTATACGTACGCTAAACAAGTAGATTGGGTTCACGGAGCATTCGTATTAATTAGAAGAGAGGTAATAGAAAAAATAGGTTTACTCGATGAGCAGTTTTATATGTATTCAGAAGAAACTGACTATTGTTATAGAGCTCGAAAGGCAGGATTTCAGATATGGTATACTCATGCAGGTAAAATTATTCATCATTGGAGTGGTGTGGCTACGCTATCTTTAAAATCTATTGTCTGGACACAAAGAAGCCAGATGCTATTTTATCACAAACATTTTAGTGGGATTCAAAGATACCTTCTTGTTTTATTAAAATATATTGGAATGTGTTTTCGTACTATAGCATATTTTGTACTTGGGATTGTTCTTTTCAGAAGAACGTTATTTGTGAAATCTTGGTATTTCGCTTTTACAATTTACAAAATGTCAACGGCAGGATGGAAATACCAGAAACACTTGGTTGAAGAGATAACGCCGTGGGAATTTCCTTAATGTCATCTATAAAGAAATAGATAAATATTGATAGTACTTTCTCAATGAGCCATTGTACTTTCAATTTTCCCAGCCAATTTTAAAACAATAGTATGAGTCTCAAAGAAACACTTAAGTTCTTTATTCTTCGGACGGTGCCGGAAAAACCGCTACAGTTAATGAAGCGTTTTCATTATTTACGAATTATCCGGAATATGTGTGCTGATGACGAAATTGATATTCGAATCGTTAAACATTTGGTAAAGCCCGGGGAAACAGTAATTGATGTTGGCGCATCATTTGGAATATATACGTCATTTTTATCTTCTACCGTCGGAGAGAAGGGAATTGTCTATAGTATGGAACCTATTCCACTAACGTACGATATACTTACATTCATAATTAAAAAACAGAAGTTGCAAAATGTAACTCCATATAATTTTGCTCTATCAGATTCGGATAGAGTTGTAAAGATGGAAATTCCGGAAACTTCCTCAGGCGTTAAGGATTTTTATCGCGCTCGAATAGTGAAAGGTTCTTCCCCAAATGTTTTTTTAAAGCATTATGAATTAAAATGTCGAGCATTGGATTTCCTTGAGTTACAGATAAAGGACAGATTGAGTTTTATAAAAATTGATGTAGAGGAACACGAGTTGCAAGTACTTCAAGGTGGAAAAGGTATTATTAAGAAATATATGCCAGCATTACTCATTGAGATCACTGGAAACCCGAATGATGAAAATTCATCTGCACATATGGTCTTTGATACACTTTTAAAATTTGGTTATAGTGCTTATTGGTATGACGGAACAAAACTCTTAAACTCAATACGCAAGAATGATGTAACGAATTATTTTTTTCTTACGAAATCGCAGGCTATTGAGTTGAAAACAAAATTCGGCCTGCTAAACGAGTAATTCGTAATCTCTAATTTATTTTCTCTATAACATCTCTGAAAGAACAGTACTTATATTAGTAGGAAGTAGAAATGAGAGTTCAAGGCGAATTGCTCTTCATAATAGTATCGCGATGAGACTTGGTATTAATAGACCGCCGAAGTTTAATTTTTTGAAAAAAAGATTGCGCCAACTTCCATTTTATTTATTGGATATAGGAGCGGGTAGTCATTCCGTTACTCACGTAAAAAAATGGTTTCCTCAGTGTATTTATCACGGTGTAGATATTGTTACAAATTATTATAATGATGAAAATGATTTGAAGCGTATGGATAAATTATTTTTGCTTGATTTAACAAAACTGCAATTTGAGCAAATTCCCGACAAGACATATGATGTGTTATTGATGTCGCATGTGGTGGAACATTTGTATAATGGAGATATTGTCTTAGATTTACTTCTGACAAAAACAAAAGAAAGAAGCGCTGTGTATATAGAATTCCCATCTCATTGGAGTACAAAACTTCCGCATAAAAAGGGAACTTTAAACTTTTATGATGACCCGACACATTGCCGCCTGTACACAATTGACGAACTATCAAAAATACTTTTGAAACATGGATACCGAATAGTGAAATCGGGAACAAAAAGGGATTGGTTTCGACTTCTGATTACTCCATTGAAAATGATACATTCTAAATTGCAAACAGGGTATGTACAAGGAAGTGTATTTTGGGACTTATTAGGTTTTGCTGAATTTATTTATGCAGAAAGAAAGTGAATGAATATTCTCATCATTGCACCGTTATTACCTTTTCCACTTACTGATGGAGGCAGAAAAGGAGTGTATTATCCGGTAAAATATTTGTCTGAACGGGGACATCAAATTCATTATGCTTGTTTAGTTGAACGGAACGATGAAACTGCAATACGAGAAATGGAAAAGTATTGTACGTTGCATACAGTTATTCACTCTAAGAAACCTACACTCATTGGGGCTGCGAAATCTTTATTTTCTTCTACCCCTTATGAATTGAGTCGGTTTCATAATATGGAATTGTTGAGAACGATTTTTGATTTATTAACTCGCTATACTTTTGATATAGTACAGGTTGAGGGAATTCACTCGTTTTTTTATGGATTGGAAATTAAAAAAAAATTTGATATTCCTATAGTGCTTCGAGTTCATAATGTTCACTCGATGAATTTTTTGCGATTAATTGAAAATTACCAAAATCCATTTTTGAAACTTCTTCTCTGGTATGAGGCAAGAAAAATATTGAATTATGAGTGTAGGGAAAGCGAAAAATTAGATAGTAATTTAGCAGTTTCAGAAGTAGATAGGCAAATTGTACTTAAACAAAATAAAAGAAATAAGTGTAAGGTAGTACCTGCTGGTGTTGATCTGTCTGAATTCGTTTATACAGAAAATCAAACGATGGATAATTCTATTCTCTGGTTGGGAAATTTACAATGGGTTCCGAACCAAGATAGTTTTTGGTGGTTTTATAATGAAATAGTACCAAAAATTATTCTGAGAAAACAGGATATTCAAATAAATGTAGTTGGCAGCAATCCGCCCCAAAAGATACTAGATATAAAACATCCGAATGTGAACATTATTGGACAAGTAGAAGATGTAAGAGAATATTTACAACGCGCAAGCGTTTGTGTTGTACCGTTACGAGCTGGGAGCGGAATTCGATTGAAACTCTTGGAAATGTTTGCAATGAAAAAAGCGGTTGTTTCAACTTCTGTAGGGTGTGAAGGATTGAATGTAAAAAACGGTGTCCATTTGTTAATATCGGACGAGCCTTCATCATTTGCAGATGCCGTAATCAACTTACTTCAGAATGAAAAATTGCGAGAACAATTATCAGAAAATTGTTTGCTTCATGTAACAGAACATTTTTCATGGGAAAAAATTGCAATCGAATATGAAAAAGCGTATCAAGAAGTAATCAATAATTTTCCACGAAGACAATCATGAAATTCTGATGAAACGATTTGATTCTGCTTCTAAAAATATCGGTTATTTTCTATATCGTTGGATACAACCAATAATGGATCCTTTGAAATTGGTTCGTTCTTTTTCGGGTTACTTGGAGTATTTTAAAGACTTATTCAATTATTCTTCTCTGAAAAATGCAGAGTCAATAAACCTGAGTAATCTGTATCCAATGATTCATGATAAGATTTCTACAACTCCATTTGATTCCCATTATTTTTACCAGGATATATGGGCTTTCAAAAAAATCTATACTTCAAAGACTGACATACATGTTGATGTTGGCTCGAGGATTGATTTGATAGGTTTCTTAACGGCTATTTGTAAAGTTACTTTCGTTGACATTCGTCCACTGATTGCGAAATTGGAAAACTATCAATCACTCGCCGGGAGTATACTTTCAATGCCTTATGCAGATAATTCTGTTTCATCACTCTCTTGCTTACACGTTGCAGAACATATCGGTTTGGCTCGTTATGGCGATACTCTCGATCCCCTCGGAACACAAAAAGCGTGCGCAGAATTATCTCGTATTCTTGCTGTTGGAGGCAATCTTTATTTTTCTGGTCCCATTGGAAAACAACGATTGTGTTTCAATGCTCATCGTATTCACTCACCACAAACTATTATGGACTACTTCAAGGAATTGACACTATTGGAACTTTCTGGAATTGATGATAAGGGAAATTTCATTCGAAATATAGATGTGCAAATTCTTGAACGATCTGATTATGCATGCAGGTTGTTTCATTTCACTAAAGAACCAAAGTAAAAATTTTCAGATTCAAGTTTAGGAAATAATAAAATAAAAATGTCTGCTGTTAGGACTTTATATATCGGTCTAAAATACGATTACGGAAACCCGAAACGCGGTTTGAGTTTTGAGTATGTTAATTTTTATGAAACATTGAAACAAATGAAAAATATTGAGGTGAATTTGTTTCCCTTCGACGAAGTAATGCGAAACGTTGGCAGAAAAAAAATGAATGAGTCACTACTACAAGTGATTCGAGAAATGAAACCTCAGGTTTGTTTTTTTGTGTTGTTCACAGATGAAATTTCTAAAAAAACAATTCAAAAAATTTCCGATACAAGCAATGCTGTAACACTTAATTGGTTTGGCGACGACCATTGGCGGTTTGAAAATTATTCCAAAAATTGGGCAAAACTATTTCATTGGGTTGTTACTACTGATTCAAAAGCAGAAGAAAAATACTATGATATCGGTTGTAAGAATGTCATTAAATCTCAGTGGGGTTTTAACCCAAATATTTATAAGAGAGAGAATGTGTCTTACGAATATGACATAACATTTGTCGGACAGGTTCATTCAAACAGAAAAACGAAAATTGATTCACTTATTCGCGATGGAATCAGCGTACAATGTTGGGGAAAAGGATGGGAGAACGGACGACTTTCGCAAGAAGAAATGGTATCGATGTATTCCCGAAGCAAAATAAACTTGAATTTTGCAGAAAGTTCACCAGCGTTACGGTGGAAACCGATTGCAAAAGTATTTTTGAATCGTCGAGCGAATGGTGCAATTATTCTAAACTTTCCGAAACAAATGCGTTCGAATGTTGCATTACTTTTTCAAAATATACGTCCACAAATTAAAGGAAGAAATTTTGAAATTCCCGGCGCAGGGGGATTTTTACTTACGGAACACGCCGATAATTTGGAAGAATATTTTAGTATTGGGAAAGAAATTATCACGTTCCATTCTCAAAAGGATTTAGAAGAAAAGATTCATTATTATTTAAAAAATGAATCGGAACGAGAAACGATTCGATTTTATGGATATGAACGTGCACAACGCGACCATACCTTTGAGAAACGTATTTCCTCTATTCTGAATCGAATAAGGATTTCATAATAATATTCTCCAGAATTTTTATTGAAAGAAAAAAAATTTGTTGTTGCAATTATTTTTTTGGATTTCTCTTAGTCTTATCGGTTACACGTATGTTGTGTATCCTTTGTTTGTATTAGTGTTATCCTTATCGAAAAAAAAATCATTCATCGAAGAAAAACAATTTGATTTTCCGACCGTTTCTGTGGTTGTTTCTGTGTACAACGAAGAACAAATAATCGCAGAGAAACTGAAAAATTGTGCACGTACAGATTATCCGGAAAATAAAATCGAATTTCTCTTTGGTTCAGATGGCTCATCGGATAGAACAAACTCAATCGTTCAAAAAGTAATAGATGAGAACCATTCTCATATTGTTCGCCTATTTGCTTTTTCCAACCGCAGAGGAAAAGCAAGCGTATTGAATGAAATTGTACCAAAAGCAAATGGAGATATCGTTGTTTTTTCAGATGGAAACACAATGTTTGAAAGTAATACAATAAAAAAACTTGTTCAACACTTTCGAGACAAAAATGTTGGTGCGGTTTGTGGTGAGTTGGTACTGATTGCAGATAGTAAAACTGCTGGAGGAAGCGGAGAATTTTCATACTGGTCGTATGAAAATAATTTGAAAAAACTTGAAAGTCACGTTCAAACTATTATCGGTGCAACGGGTGCGGTATATGCAATAAGAAAACATTTGTATACGTTGTTGCCAATTTCTAAAACAATTATGGATGATTTTTTGATTCCATTGGAAATTGTAAAAAAAGGATTTTCGGTGAAATACGAACCCGAAGCATTTGCGTTTGAAAAATCTTCAGATTCGATTCAAGGAGAATTTAAAAGAAAAGTGAGAATAGGTGCAGCTAACTTTCATGGTATTTCTAATATAAAACAACTTCTTCACCCTCGATATGGTTTTGTCGCGTTTGCTTTATGGTCACATAAGATTTTTCGGTGGTGCGTTCCTTTTTTATTGATGTTCATTTTTTTGACTTCTCTACCATTATCTGTTCATTCTGAATTGTATCGAAATATTTTGTATGGTGAATTGGCTTTTCTTTTTTTGGGATTCATTGGCTTTATTATGGAGCGTCTGAAAATAAATATTAGTTTTTTGAGCTTGCCGTACTATTTCCTCGCAATGAACACTGCATTGTTCGTTGGTTTTTTGAAATTCCTCTTCAATAAGCAACGACCGACGTGGGAAGTTATTCGATAAAATATAGATGAATACTTTACTCATCGCCGGCACACGTCCGGAAATAATAAAAATTGCTCCGCTCATTTTAAAAGCGAAAGAAAATTCGTTTGCAAAAAAAGTGCAAGTGAAATTTTGTTTTACGGGACAACATAAAACGATGGCGGAAGAAGCGATGGATATATTTGGAATTGCGCCGGATGCTAATTTCGAAATGATGAAACCGAATCAAACGCTGAATGATATTTCACAAGCAGTATTTGAACGATTGCCAAAAGTTCTTGATGAGTTTTCTCCCGATTGTATTTTAGTGCAAGGAGATACAACAACTGCGGCGATTTCTGCATTGTGCGCATTCTATAAAAAAATTTCTATCGGCCATATTGAAGCAGGACTAAGAAGTTTCAATCTCGATTCACCATTTCCGGAAGAAGCAAATCGCAAAATTATTTCAGCTATTGCATCGTACAATTTTTGTCCGACTGAAAATGCGAAACAAAATTTATTGCGAGAATCTCTTTCGAAAAAAAATTTATTCGTAACGGGAAATACAATCGTTGATGCGATAAACATCATTTCAAAACAATATTCGCTCGACGATGTAAAATCGGTTCACTTGTCAATTCAAAAACCGTTTGTTCTTATTACTGCTCACCGAAGAGAAAGTTTTGGAGAAGGATTTCAAAATATTTGCAACGCGATAAAAGATTGTGCAGAAAAATTTCCAACGCATCAATTTATCTATCCCGTACATTTAAATCCAAATGTTCAAGAACCTGTTTTCAAAGTCTTGAAAAATTTTTCCAATGTATTATTGATTGAACCCGTTTCATACTTAAAATTACTCACGCTCTTGAAACACTGCGAATTTGTACTTACAGATTCCGGCGGTATTCAGGAAGAAGCGCCATCGTTTGGAAAATATTGTATTGTTATGCGCGATGTAACAGAGAGAATGGAAAGCGTACAACTGAAAATGTCCGAACTTGTTGGAACGAACAAAGAAAAAATTGTTTCAGCTGTTTCGCAACAAATTTCTAATCCTAAAATTTTTTCTTCGCGCGAAAATCCGTACGGTGATGGAAACGCGGCGCATCGGATATTAGAAATTCTCACCACAAAGGCGTAATTTTTGCACGCAATGTCAAAGCGGAAAGAAATTTTTCTTCTATTTCTCCTCGATTTTTTCACCATTAGTTTTGCCTGGTGTGCATATTATTGGTTTCGCATTCAAAGCGGTTGGTTCACTATTTCACTCGAACCGGATTTTTGGATGCCGATGCTTATCGTTACAATTTTTTGGCATTTGCTTCTTTTCTTTTTCGGTGCGTATCGTTCGTGGTATCGTCAATCGCGTTTCGATGAAGTTTCCCTCGTATTCAAATCTGCAACGTTTGGTGTGTTACTCCTTTTCTTTTTAGTTTTCATTGATGACCAGGGCGTTGGCTCAACAACAACTTCGCGAATGTATATTATGGTGTATTGGATTTTGATGTTCACATTTGTTGGCGGCGGAAGATTATTTCTGCACACGATTCAAAAGCGGTTGTATGTTGCAGGAATTGGAAGAAGAAAATCCGTTATCGTCGGTTCATCGCAAAAAGCACGCGAACTTTTTTCTCACGTGCAAAAATATCCCTCGCTCGGCTATGAAGTTCTCGGTTTTGTAACGTTGGAACCATCGCAAAACGAAACCGATGGATTGAATGTATTAGGAACGCTTGCAGAATTTTCTTCTATCATTCAAAGAAATGAAGTGAAGGAAATTTTGATTGCGCTTGATTCTTCGGAGCATAATAAACTTCTTGAAGTTATTGCGGCGTGTAATTCGGAAAATGTTCAACTGAAAATTATTCCTGATTTGTACGACATCATCAGCGGACAAGCGCGAACAGTTCCGATTCACGGTTTTCCGTTGATTGAAATAATGCCGGAGTTAATGCAGCCATGGGAAAAAGTTATCAAACGAACGATTGATATTCTTTTCTCGTTCTTTTCATTACTTGTTCTCTCGCCGCTTTTATTCATTGTTGCATTGCTTATCAAACTCACATCGAAAGGAAATATTTTATACTCGCAAGAGCGTGTTGGAAAAGAGGGAAAGCATTTTCACATTTTCAAATTCCGCACAATGATTGCCGATGCGGAAAAATATTCCGGTCCCGTGTGGGCGGGAAAAGATGACCCGCGCATTACAAAACTCGGAAACATTTTACGCAAAGTTCGCGTAGATGAAATTCCGCAACTTATCAACGTGCTCGATGGCGATATGAGTCTTGTGGGTCCGCGCCCTGAACGACCATTTTTCGTGGAACAATTTTCTCGTGAAATTCCGTTATATTCTCGCCGTTTAAAAGTGCGTCCGGGCATTACTGGTTGGGCGCAAGTGAAACACAAATACGATGAATCCATCGAAGACGTAAAGAAGAAAGTCGAGTACGATTTATATTACATTGAAAATATGTCGTTGCGTTTGGATATAAAAATTTTGTTGAACACGATTTCTGTTGTGTTGTTGGGAAAAGGACATTGAAGCATTTTAGATTTCTGATTTTAGATTTTAGATTTTTTTATTCCTTACTCGTCATTCCAAGCGAAGTAAATCGAAGCGGAACGAAGTCGAGGAATCTTTTTTCTCTTTTTCTCATTTTATCTGCTGTGAATTTATTCGCACAAGTGGAAAACGTTCCTCTACATAACCAAGTGTACGAGTTTCTGAATCGAATGAATGTGAAAGGATTGTTGCCAACATATTCCAATACGATTCTCCCGATTTCACGAAAAGAAGTAGGAGAGATGTTGAAAGAACTTGAGACAAAACACGAACAACTTTCTGATGTTGACAAAAAGTTTTTGGAAAAATTTCAACGTGAATTTGCGTATGAATTAGGAATTGAAGAACAAAACGCAGAATTGTTTTCCGGAACTTCCTTAAAAGAAAAAGTAAATGAATCCTTTTCCGATAAAGAAAAATATTTGTACACATTTCACGATTCTAATGCAACAATGTTTGTGGAATTTCTCGGTTCGTTTGAATACAGAATGAAGAAAGTAACGAACGCAAAAAGCGTATCCACACAATTATTTCAATATGGAGGAAGAATTCGCGGAACGTATAAACATCGTCTCGGATATTCAATGCAAGCGACGAACGGAACACAATACGACGACAAAGCATTCGCTCTCGAAGACCAAAAATTGAAAACGAATTACAAACTCAACGAACCGAACTCTCACAATTTCGATTTTACTGAAGGATATTTACGCGCTGATTTGGATTGGTTGAATATTCAATTCGGAAGCGAGTTTCAGCAAATTGGTACGGGATATTCGGATAAATTAATTCTTTCCGACAATGCTCCTGTGTTCGATGCATTGAAAATTGATGCGAAATATAAATCGGTGAAGTTTTTGTTTGTTTCTGGAACTCTTGCAAAGGAAGCGGAAAGAAACAACTATTACAACCTTGAGAGAAATTTATATAAAGATATTTCAGCAAAATTTTTTTCATTACATAGGGTAGAGGTTTCTTTATCTACGTTCTGGAATTTAAGCTTTTCTGAAATCGTTATTTATCAACGTTTGTTTCCAGTTTTTGCGTATTTGAATCCAGTTGGCTTTTACAAATCAGTAGAACATTCGCTTGGTGATAGAGATAACGCAATAATTGTTTTTGATACAGAAATATTTCCGTTGAACGAATATAAACTTTATGGGGCATTATTTATAGATGATATAAATTTTTCAAAAATAGGGACTGGTTGGTGGGGAAATGAACTCGCATGGCAAGGAGGAATTTATAGAACGGATTTATTAAATTTAGAAAACCTTGATGCAGTTATTGAATACACTCGAATAGAACCGTTTGTTTATTCGCACCATATTTTTGGTAATAGTTATTCTCACAAAGAACAAAGTCTTGGTCATCACTTACCGCCGAATTCCGATGAAATATTTTTCCAAGTTAACTACCGTGTTTCACAAAAAATGAGAACATGGTTTTCGATTGCCAATGAAAGACATGGGGAAAATAAAAAGCAGATTGTTGGTTTCATAGATAATAATGTTGGAGGAACAATATTACAAGGCCATAGAGTGTTTGATCCCGATAAAGCAAAATTTCTTGATGGGAATCTCAGAAAAACAAATCGCCTTCAGTTCAAAGCAACTTACGAGCCAATTACAAATTATTTTATCGAAGGGATGTATGAATTTCGGCAAGAAAATTTAACGTGGCTTTCGCAAAAAATCAATAGCCATTATTTTTCTTTGCAAGTAAAATTGGAATACTAAAATCTGTAATCACTAATCAGTAATCTCAAATTGAACTTACATCTCGTTGACGTTGTTGGTCAATACAAAAAAATAAAATCGGAAATTGATAATGCCGTGTTGCGCATTGTCGAATCGGGACAATACATACTCGGAAAAGATGTTTCCGAATTGGAAAATAATTGTGCGAAATATCTGAATGTGAAACATGCAATTGGTTGCGCTTCCGGAACGGATGCGTTGCAAATTGCAATGATGTCACTCGGAATTAGCGAAGGCGATGAAGTGATAACGACATCATTCACGTTTGTCGCAACGGTGGAAACAATTGCTCTCATTGGCGCAAAACCGGTGTATGTTGATGTGGAAGAAGATTCTTTTAATATGAATGTATCACAAGTTGAAAGAGCAATTACGATAAAAACAAAAGCTATTATTCCCGTTCATCTTTTTGGACAGTCCATTGATATGCAGCCGTTAATGGAAGTTGCGAAGAAATATCATTTGTTTGTTATCGAAGATATGTGTCAAGCAATCGGCGCAGAATATGATGGGAAAAAAGTCGGAGCGTTCGGAGAAATTTCTTGCACGAGTTTTTTTCCTAGCAAAAATTTGGGAGCGTTTGGTGATGGTGGAATGCTCTTCACGAACGATGATTCTTTCGCTGAAAAATTACGAATGATTTGCAATCACGGTTCAAAAGTTCGCTACTATCACGAAATGCTTGGAGTGAACAGTCGTTTGGATACAATGCAAGCGGCGATTTTGAATGTGAAGTTGAAATATCTCGATGAATGGAATAGCAAACGAAGAGAAGCGGCAAAAGTGTATGACAAACTTTTCGCAAATTCTGTTGTAAAAACTCCGGTCGAAAAAATTTTTGCAAAACATATTTATCACCAATACACTATTCGTGTTGCGAAACGTGATGAACTTGCAGATTATTTGAAAGAGAAAAAAATTCCGTTCGGAATATATTATCCCGTTCCATTGCATCAACAAAAAGCCTTTGCGCATTTTGTAGAAAAAGATTTTCATTTACCAATTACTGAACAAATAGTGAAAGAAGTTATTTCACTTCCAATGCATACGGAACTTACTTTTGAAATGCAAGAATACATTGCGAATACAATTTTAGAATTTTATAAGTAATTAAATCAATAGAGAAATGCCGAAAGCATTAGTTATTACGCCAACATTCAACGAATCGGAAAATGTTCGACAACTTATTGATGAAGTGTTGAAACAAGATTCTTCCCTAGAAATTCTCATCGTGGATGATAATTCTCCCGATGGAACTGCAAACATTGTGAAAGAAATTCAGAAAAATAATTCGCGTGTTCACGTAATGGAGCGACCGCGAAAAATGGGATTAGGAACTGCTTATGTTGCCGGTTTCAAATTCGCGATTGCAAATGGATTTGACTTTATGATTGAAATGGATGCGGACTTCTCGCACAATCCGAATGAGTTGCCGAATTTTTTACGCTTAATGAATGAATACGATTTGGTAATCGGTTCTCGCTACATCAATGGAGTTCGCATAATGAATTGGCCCATTCGCCGATTGATTTTAAGTTATGGCGCAAATGTGTACACGCGTATTGTTACCGGAATGAATATCAAAGACGCAACCGGAGGTTTTAAATGTTTTAGGAGAAAAGTTCTTGAGTCCATCAATCTCGATGACGTTCACTCGAACGGTTATGCGTTTCAGATTGAAATGAATTACAAAGCGTGGAGAAAACATTTTCGCTTGTACGAGCATCCAATTATTTTTATGGATAGAACACTCGGACAATCGAAAATGTCGAAGAACATTATCTACGAAGCAATATGGATGGTGTGGCGATTGAAGTTTCAAGCAATGATTGGAAAAATATAATATTTATTGTCATTGCGAGTGAAGCGAAGCAATCCCCCAAAGATTGTTTCGTCGTTTCACTCCTCGCAATGAAAGTATAGATTGAATATGGATTTATCTATCATCATCGTCAACTACAATGTTCGCGCGTTTTTGGAAAATGCGCTCGTATCCATTCAGAAAGCGATGCGCAATCTGGAAGGAGAAATTTTTGTCGTTGATAATGCATCGGATGATGGTAGTGTAGAAATGTTGCAAACAAAATTTCCGAATGTTCAACTTACTGCACGTAAAGAAAATCTCGGTTTTGCGAAAGCGAATAATCTTGCATTGAACAAAGCGAAAGGAAAATATTTTCTTCTTATCAACCCCGACACGATTGTTCAAGAAGATACGCTTGAAACGATGATGAAGTTTTTTGAACAACATTCCGAAGTCGGTTTAGCAACGTGCAAAGTAATGAATCCCGATGGAACGTTGCAACTTGCGTGTCGAAGAAGTTTTCCAACACCGTTTGTTGCCTTTTCAAAATTGTTCGGGTTCAGTGATATGTTTCCACAATCAAAATTGTTCGGAAAATATAATCTTACGTATTTGCCCGAAAATGAAACGCGCGAAGTTGATGCCGTGAGCGGTTCGTTTATGTTTTTGCGAAGAGCAGTGTTTGAAAAAATCGGTGGACTCGACGAAGATTTTTTTATGTACGGCGAAGATTTGGATTGGTGTTACCGCGTGCAACACAACGGATGGAAAGTGTTTTATGTTCCGACAACGCAAATCATTCATTACAAAGGTGAAAGCACGCGCCGCAGTTCCATTGACGAAGTAAAAATATTTTACAATTCGATGCAATTGTTTGTGAAGAAACATTTTCGTTCGTCCGTTTTATTTTTGCCATTCTTGCAGTTCGGAATTTTGCTTCGTTCGTGGCTTGCGTTCATCGGAAAAAATAAAACCACAGTTTTTGCAATGGCGATTGATTCTGTTTTCATTATTCTTTCGCTCATTCTTGCAGAATATTTTTGGCGAGGGAGATTGAATTCGTTCCCTTCGTATGCATATCCCGCGATTTACATTTTTTCTGTCGGTGTCATTTTATTTTCAGAATTTTTGACCGGCGCACTAACAAAACGAAAAACAATTTCTTCTGCTTCGTTAATTGCAGTTATTGCCTCGTTCACCTTACTCTCAGCGTTAACGTTCTTTTTTAAAGAATACGGTTTCAGCAGGATGGTTACCATTCTCGCAGGAATGTTCACATTGATGTTACTTCCCGGCTGGAGATTGATTGCTCACATTTTTTTCAGGATGAAACAAATGGGAAAACGTTCGGTAATTGTTGGTGTTACGAAATCGGGAGAAGAAATTGTCCGCAAATTACGTTCGCGTGTTGACCACAGTTACGATGTCGTTGGATTTATAGATACGCATCGTCAACGCATCGGAGAAAAAGTAAACGGCGTGGAAATTTTGGGAAGCGTTGATACCATCGGAAGAGTGATTCAAGAACAAAAAGTTTCCGATGTTATTTTTTCTACCGATGCGCTTTCGTACACCGATATTCTCTCTGTTATCGCGCGCAGCAGAGATAGAAACGTGAGTTATCGTCTTGTGCCAAGCAGTTTAGAAGCCGTGATTGGAAAAACAAGTATTGATGAACTGGAATCGCTTCCCTTCGTTGATATTGCATACAATATTCATCAACCGTTCAATCGTTTTGTAAAACGTATGTTCGATATTTTTCTTTCGCTTTTTTTATTGCTGTTCTATCCGTTGGTAAAATTATTTTTTTCAGAACAATCTTCGGCGAAAAAGAAAATTTTGCTTATACCAAAAATCCTGAACGGAGAAATGAGTTTTGTCGGACGTTCTGATTTTACCCATGCAGCGATGATTTCCGGAATGAACGGAAGAACGGGTTTATATTTAGGGAAAGCGGGATTAACTGGACTTGCGCAAATAAATTCTCGCAACGATATGAATGCAGAAGAAATTGAAACGTACAATTTGTATTACGCAAAAAATCAATCGTTGTTACTTGATGTAGAAATACTTATTAAATCATTTTTTTTTACCGGACAAAAATAGAAATCATTTATGGCACGTGTAGTTTTAGAATTTGAAAAATCGGTTGCAGAACTGGAACAGAAAATTGAAGCGATGAAAAAAGACGCAGAACATTTCGACTTGCAAGACGATATAAAAAAATTAGAAAAGAAATTGGATGCTTCGAAAGAAGAATTATATTCGCATCTTACTTCTTGGCAACGCGTTCAACTTGCGCGACATCCCGAACGCCCGTACACGCTTGATTACATACAGTTGATGACGAAAGATTTTATCGAACTTGCCGGCGATCGATATTTTCGCGATGACAAAGCAGTTGTCGGCGGATTTGCAAAACTGCTGGGTTTCGGAAAAGAAGAAGGAGAAACGGTAATGTTTATCGGACAGCAAAAAGGAAGAGATACAAAATCGAATGTGTACAGAAATTTCGGAATGATGAATCCCGAAGGTTATCGCAAAGCGTTGCGTTTGATGAAACTTGCAGAAAAATTTAAAAAACCCATCGTTACGTTTCTCGATACGCCCGGCGCATATCCTGGAATTGAAGCGGAAGAACGCGGACAAGCAGAAGCGATTGCGAGAAATATTTTTGAAATGTCGCGCTTACAAGTTCCGATTATTGTTTGCATCATTGGAGAAGGCGCAAGCGGCGGCGCTTTGGGAATCGGCGTTGGCGATAGAATTTTGATGCTGGAAAATACATGGTATTCTGTTATTTCTCCGGAAAGTTGTTCGAGCATTTTATGGAGAAGTTGGGAATTTAAAGAACGCGCAGCAGAAGAATTAAAACTTACTGCGCCGGATTTGCAGAAGTTGAAAATAATAGACAGAATTGTTCCGGAACCGCTTGGTGGCGCGCATCGCTCTCATCAACAAGCGGCAGTGATGTTGCAAAAAGTTCTTGTTGAAGAGTTAACGATGCTTTCCAAAATTAGTGTTTCAAAACTACCGGAACGTCGTGTTGAAAAATTTTCGAAGATGGGAGTTTGGGAAGAATAAATTTTACGATGAAAGTTACAACGCAGATTCGCGTTCGATATGCAGACACAGACCAAATGAAGTTTGTGTATTACGCGAAATATTTTGAATACTTTGAGCAAGGTCGCTCTGATTTGTTGAGAGAAATCGGTTTACCGTATCCTGAAATTGAAAAGCGGGGAATTTTTCTTCCTGTTATTGAAGCGCATGCGGAATATATTTCTTCGGCGCATTTCGATGATTTGCTAGAAGTAACAACAATATTGAATACAACTCCTTCTTCGACAATTCGTATTGAATATGAATTGCGAAATGTTGAAACAAAAGAATTGCTTGGTACAGGATATACAGTACATTGTTTTTTGAACGCAGAAAACGGCAAACCCACGCGCGCTCCAAAGTATTTTCTTGATGCAGTTGTGCAAAAAATATAAATGATGAATTCTTTTCTTCACGATAATCGCATGACGCAAATTATTGAACAAGCGTTGTATGAAGATGTTGGACTTGGCGATGTTACGACTTCTGCAATTATTCCCGAAAGTACTATCGGCAAAGCGGAAATACTTATAAAAGAAAATGGAATTCTTGCTGGAATAGAAATTGCCGAATTAGTTTTTCTGACGATTGATAATGAAATTGAATTTCAGAAAAATCATTTCGATGGAGATATTGTTGCAAAAGGAATAACTGCTGCAACCATGAGTGGTTCGTTAGCGAATATTCTCCAAGCGGAAAGAACTGCGTTGAATTTTTTGCAACGAATGAGTGGAATTGCAACTCTTACAAGAAAATTTGTGAAAGCAGTAGAAGGAACGAATGTAAAAATAACCGACACAAGAAAAACCGTTCCCAATCTTCGCATACTTGATAAACTTGCAGTGAATATCGGCGGCGGAGTAAATCATCGCTTCGGTTTAGATGATATGGTGTTGATTAAGGATAATCATATTGCTGCTGCCGGAGGAATTGGTTTTGCGATTGAGAAAAGTTTGCAATTTCTTTCAGTGCAGAAAATGCAATTAAAGATTGAAGTGGAAACTAAAAACATTGATGAAGTGCGTGAAGCATTGCAATACAAAAAAAATATTCATCGTATTATGCTTGATAATTTTTCTCTTGCTGAAATGAAAATTGCAGTTGAGAAAATAAATCATTCTGTAGAGATTGAAGCGTCGGGAAATGTGTCGTTGGAGAATGTGCGAGCAATTGCAGAAACAGGAGTTGATTTTATTTCCATTGGCGCAATAACACATTCGGTTAAGGCGCTTGATATTTCACTGGAAATAGTGAACTGATGTTTGACAAAATAAAACTTCTCGCTTCCGATACTGCAATTTATGGTGTAAGCACAATTCTCGGAAGATTCCTCACCTTTCTTCTCGTTCCGTTTTATACTAATGTTCTTTCTCCGGGAGAATACGGAATTGTTGCTTACGTTTTTTCTCTCATTGCTTTTTTGAATGTTGTCTATGGTTATGGAATGGAATCGGCATACTTTCGTTACACATCTTCATTGGAAATCGGAGGGAAGGAACAAAATTTTACTACGCCATTTCTTTCATTATTCTTTTCTTCAATTTTTTTTTCGTTGATAATTATTGTTTTTGCTACTCCAGTTGCACAAGCAGTTTCAATTCCTTCTCAACACATTTCGATAATCAAGTATGCTTCATGGATAATTTTTTTTGATACGCTTGCAATAATTCCGTTTGCTTCATTACGAATGGAACGGAAAGCGAAAGTATTTGCGACAATAAAATTTTTAAACATTGCAATCACTGTTGTATTGAATGTATTATTACTTGTAACATATCGTTACGGAATTGAAGGAATTTTTATCAGTAATTTAGTTGCATCAATTCTCACGCTACTCCTTTTACTTCCGACAATTTTCAAAAACTTCACGAAAGAAATTTCCCTCCCGTTGTATCGAGCATTATTGAAATTCGGCTTGCCGTATGTTCCCGCAGGAATTGCTACAATGATGGTGCAAGTTGTGGATAGACCAATTCTTCGTGCATTGACTGATGATGCGACGGTTGGAATTTATCAGGCGAATTATCGTTTGGGAATTGTAATGATGCTTGTCGTTTCTGTGTTCGATTATGCTTGGCGACCGTTTTTTCTTTCGCACGCAAAAGAAAAAAATGCGAAAGAATTATTTGCACGAGTTCTCACGTATTTCTTTTTGTTTATGACGCTGATTTTTCTTGTTGTTTCTTTTTTTATTGGCGATGTCGTAAGAATTCAAGTTTTCGGGCATTACCTTATTCATCCGAATTATTGGCAAGGATTATCCATCGTTCCCATAGTATTAGTTGCATATATGTGTTTAGGAATTTCCGGAAATATGGTTGCAGGAATTTATATCGAAAAAAAAACACCATGGCTTCCTTCTATTACGTTTCTTGGCGCAGGAATTAATGTTGGTGCAAATTTTATTTTGATTCCGCTATATGGTATTACTGGCGCAGCGTGGGCAACATTTTTCAGTTATTTTATTATGGTATTGGCGTTATATGTTATTGTTCAAAAATTTTATCCTGTTCAATATGAGTTTGTGCGAATGTTGAAAATTACGATTGCAGGTACTGCAAGTTTCGTGCTTCATTTTTTATTAGTCAATGCAAGTTTTGATATCGCACTGAAATTTAGTTTGCTGCTAATTTTTGTTGTTCTGTTATATGGATTGAAATTTTTTGAACAATCAGAACTTCAAAAGATGAAAATAGTGTTTCAATTTTTACAGAAAAATTCTTGAAATAATAATTTCCACTCAATAGAATAACAGTAGATGAGCGACAGTATTTTGTCAATTCGAAATTTATCTCTAAATTTTACGCCGATTTTTTTACTAACTGGAGCGTAATTCAGTGTCTATCGTACAAAAGCAAACCCACTTTTTCAAAGAAACAGAAATAACTAAAAAATGGTATCTCGTAGATGCCGGCGGAAAAACGCTTGGTCGCATTGCAAGCCAAGTTGCACATATCTTGCGTGGAAAACACAAACCAATGTTCACTCCGAATGTAGATTGCGGAGATTTTGTCATTGTCGTTAACGCCGCGAATGTACAACTCACTGGCAAGCGAAAAGAATTGAAAAAATATTTTCATTATACGGGTTATCCGGGAGGAGCAAAATGGGAAAAAGCATCAACATTATTGAAAAACAAACCTGAATCTGTTATCGAAAAAGCAGTGCGTGGAATGATACCTCATAATCGGTTGGGAAAAAGAATAGCAATGAAATTAAAAATATACCGAGGCGTGGAACATCCTCATAGTGCACAAAAACCGGAACCACTAACAATTAAATAAGTAAATGCAACACACAATTTTTATCGGGAGAAGAAAAACATCCGTCGCACGCGCATATCTCATTTCCGGCAACGGAGCAATTACCATCAATCATAGTCCATTAAACGTCTATTTTTCGCTTGAAACATTACAGCATCAAGTAAAATTTCCACTTGCTGTAACGGAAAGCGAAGGAAAATTTGACGTTATTATCAATGTTCAAGGTGGAGGAGTTACTGGTCAAGTGGAAGCGGCGCGGTTAGCGATTTCTCGTGCTCTTGTTGCCCAAGATGAAACACTCAGAACAAAATTGCGTTCATTTGGATTACTGACGCGAGACCCGAGAATGGTCGAACGAAAGAAATATGGTCGTCCCGGCGCTCGTAAACGGTATCAGTTTTCGAAACGATAATATTCGAATTATTTTTTCAATTACCCAATTTTTTAATTCACATACGTTCCGATTTTTTTGAAAGTGTCCTGATTTTTCTTCAAGAAAAAATCACGATTTCAAAAAGAGAAGACGAACGTAGCGGTTTGCACTCTTTCTTACAGGAGTTGCAAAAATAACTAAACAATCTAAACTTTTAGGAACACAAATAATGCCAAGAGTAGAACTCACGGAATTGCTTGATGCGGGGGCGCATTTTGGGCATATTACCCGCCGTTGGAATCCAAAAATGAAGCCATATATTTTTATGGAAAAAAACGGAATCCACATTCTTGATTTAAAGAAAACACAGGACATGATCGACATTGCCTGCGATGAACTCACAAAACTTGCCAGCGAAGGGAAGCGAATTCTTTTTGTTGGCACGAAAAAACAAGCAAAACCAATCATTGAAGCAGAAGCAAAACGTTGCAACGAATTTTACGTCGTTGACCGTTGGCTTGGCGGACTTCTTACCAACTTTGTAACCATTCGCAGAAGTGTAAAACGTTTAAATAATCTTGTCAAAATGGAAACCGACGGAACGTATGATAAGATTACTAAAAAAGAAATTCTCATCATCTCGCGAGAACGACAAAAACTGGAGACCACACTTTCCGGAATCGCAGAAATGGTTCGATTGCCGGGTGCATTGTTTGTTATTGATATTAAGAAAGAACTCATATCGGTGTTAGAAGCAAAGCGTTTAGGAATTCCTGTTTTTGCAATCGTTGATACGAATACCGACCCTACCATTGTTGATTATCCAATTCCAGCGAATGACGATGCAGTTAAATCCGTACAACTGATTTCGGAAACTGTTGCCGATGCCGTCATTGAGGGAAAAGAAGTGTATGCAATGCAAGTAATGAAAGATACAGAACAAGCAATGAAAGACGACGACGAACCAAAACCGCAGGAAGAAGAAAAACACGAATCGGAACGTCCGAAACGCAAGCAACGAATTCAAAGAAAAAGAACTGAAAACAGAGAGAATAGGGCATAATTTTTTTATGGCAATCAAAGCAGAAGATGTAAAAACACTTCGGGAGAAAACCGGCGCCGGCATGATGGATTGCCGAAAATCTCTTGAAGAAACAGAAGGAAATATTGAAAAAGCTATAGAATTGTTACGAAAACGTGGTGCTGCATCCGCAGAAAAACGTGTCGGAAGAGCCACCAATCAAGGCGTTGTCGAATCGTATATTCACACTGGTGCGCGACTTGGTTCGATGGTAGAACTCAATTGCGAAACGGATTTTGTTGCAAAGACCGATGATTTCAAATTGCTTGCTCGCGAACTTGCAATGCAAATAGCCGCGATGAATCCACGTTTTATCTTCCGCGAACAAGTTGATAAAGAACTCATCGAAAAAGAATTAGAAATTTATCGCTCACTTGCACGAAGCGAAGGGAAACCCGAACAAGTAGTCGAAAGAATTGCGCAAGGAAAATTGGACAAATTCTATCAAGATATCTGTCTTCTTGAGCAATCGTATGTAAAAGACCCGGGCAAAAGCGTTAAAGATTTAATCACAGAAACCATCGCAAAAACAGGAGAAAATATTTCTGTAAAACGATTTATCCGATTCCATCTTGGAGAAGACGGACAAGCATAACAACAGGTAAATGACGTCAAGAACTTCTCGTTTTAAACGCATTCTTCTCAAACTCAGCGGCGAATCGTTGATGGGAGAAAAAAAATACGGTATAGATTCGCAGATGCTCAAATTTTATGCGAATGAAATAAAAGAAGTTCACGATTTGGGCGTAGAAATCTGTATCGTGATTGGCGGAGGAAATATTTATCGCGGCTCAAAAAATTCGCTTGATGGGATAGACGAAGTTACGGGCGATACGATGGGAATGCTTGCAACGATGATAAATTCTCTTGCGTTACAAAGTGCGTTGGAAAAATTAGGAATCTTCACACGCCTCATGTGCGCTGTTAATATGGATAAAGTCGCCGAACCGTATGTTCGTCGCCGCGCAATTCGCCACATGGAAAAAAAACGTGTCGTTATTTTCGGAGCAGGAACAGGAAGCCCGTATTTTACGACAGATACTGCAGCAGCATTACGTGCGGCGGAAGTTCACGCCGATGTGATTTTAAAAGGAACACGAGTTGAAGGTGTGTATAATGTTGACCCTGAGAAAGACCCAACGGCATTTCGATTTGATGAAATCTCGTTTCTCGATGTCATAAAACGCGATTTGGAAGTGATGGATATGACGGCGATAACATTATGCAGGGAAAATAAATTACCGATAATAGTTTTCAATATTACACAAAAAGGAAATTTGCGGCGCTCGGTTCTTGGCGAAAATATTGGCACACGTGTTGCGCTTGATGTTCCTGTCTATTATGATGACCAAGCACATTAGGAGTAGTTCATTATGGTAAAAGAAATCTTGAAAGATGCAGAACAAAAAATGCTAAAAGCCGTTGATGTTACGAGAACGGAATTAATAAAGATACGTACGGGAAAAGCAACAACTGCGCTTCTCGATGCAGTAAGAGTAGATTACTATGGCTCGCACGTTCCATTAAATCAAGTTGCTAATATTTCCATTCCCGACGTTCATACGATTGCTATACAACCGTGGGAAAAGAGTATGATTGCGACGATTGAAAAAGCAATTATTGCAGCCAATCTCGGTTTTAATCCCGCAAACGACGGGACAATTGTTCGTGTTCCGATTCCAATGCTCAATGAAGAACGCCGGAAAGAACTTGTCAAGTTATCCAAAAAATTCGGAGAAGAAGGAAAAATTTCTGTTCGCAATGTTCGACGCGACGCGATTGAACATCTGAAGAAATCAGAAAAAGCAGAACACTTTTCCGAAGATGAACGGAAACGCGGCGAACATCAGTTGCAGGAGATGACGGATACACATATTGCAGAAATAGACCAACTGCTTGTAAGAAAAGAAAAAGAAATACTCGAAGTATAACACAGAAAGAAATATCATTTTATGAAACAAGGAATTCACCCTAAATACAAAATGGCGCGTGTTGTTTGCACGTGCGGCAACACGTTTGTTACACGTTCAACCGTAGGCGATATCAAAGTAGAAATTTGTTCCAACTGTCATCCGTTTTTTACCGGCGAACAAAAAATTGTTGATAGCGAAGGTCGTGTCGAACGTTTCTACAAGAAATACGGAAAGAAATCGGAAGTTACGGTTTAATTTTCCGTACAGAACATGATGGAATTATTCGGGCGGAATGGCAAAATATCCATTCCGTTTTTTTATTTCAATCGTTATGTATTATTTTTTATTTGAAGATTACGCAGTAGAAAATTTTTTACCGCTGGTGCATTTTCGCGCAGTTCACGAACTCCGAAGCGGTTGTTCGACACTGGGCGAAAGAATTTTCTCACATTTTCCGCACACCCCATGGGGTATCATTTGCAGAAGCGCAGTTCGTCCTTTTTTGCAAAAAGAAAGTGAAAGTTTTTCCGGAATCAAACCGAGTAAGGAATTGCTCTTCGTTAATTCACGAGTGATTATGACGAGGGAACTCGCGTCAATCATTCAAAAAGAAAAAGGAGAGAAAATAATTTTTGTGTGTGATGGAAATGTAGCGGCTGCAAAATTTCATTTCCATGAAAAAGCATCTTCATCAAAAAAGCAAAGTGCATCTCGAAACAAATCTCAGTTTCCTGATGCAACAGAAGTAAAAGTTGATGCGAAATTTTTCTTGTATCCGTGGGAAATTATTCATTACAATCATCAAGCGATTGAAGATGATTTTAAAAGATTGACAAAGAGAAAACCACAGAAAATTGCAGGAGTTCATTTCATCAATTCGGCAAGTATTTCCGTTGGAAAAAATTGTACAATGAAACCCGGCGTTGTGCTTGATGCCGAAAAAGGTTCGATTGTCATTGGCAATAATGTTACGATAATGCCAAACGCGGTGATAATTGGTCCTGCATTTCTTGGCAATAATTCGCTTATCAAAGTCGGTGCGAAAATTTATGGCGGAACTTCGATTGGCGAATGGTGTAAAATTGGCGGCGAAGTTGAAGCGAGCGTTATTCAATCATATTCCAATAAACAGCACGATGGATTTTTAGGACATTCGTTTCTCGGAAGTTGGGTAAATCTTGGCGCGGATACGAACACAAGCGATTTAAAAAATAATTACAGCAATGTTCGCGTTCAAATCGGAAAAAAAGAAATTGACAGCGGTTCGCAATTTGTCGGTTCAATCATCGGCGACCATTCGAAAACCGGAATCAATGTTATGTTGAACACGGGAACCGTTATCGGAATTTCTTCCAATATTTTTGGCGCAGATTTTTCGCCAAAAGTTGTCGGAAATTTTTCGTGGGGAAATGGAAATACATTTCAACCGTACGATATTGAAAAAGCGATTGAAACTGCACGAGTGGTAATGCAACGTCGGAATGTTGAAATGTCTGATGCTTATGAGAAACGCATGAGACAAATTTTTTTAGAAACAACAAGAAACAAAAAGAACCGAGGTCAATAATTTTTTATGAAAGCGATAGTAAAATCTATACCCATTGCAAACGAAGATTGGAGAATTGGCGTACAATTGATAGAACGTGATGAACCGCAGATTACTTCTCCGCGCGATGTAAAGTTGCGTGTGTTGTACGGAGCGATTTGCGGTACTGACGTAGGAATATATAATTCGAAAGATTCATTGCGGCGTGAAATGTCGTTGGTAAAAAATTCTACGGTAATTATTGGTCACGAATTTTGTGGAAATATTATGGACGCAGGAAAAAAAGCAAAAACATTTCTAGCAGAAAAAATTGAACGCGAGTACGGCAAAGAAAAAGTGGTGCAAACATTTTTCAAAAATCTCAAGAAACAAAAATCCCAACGCGATGCGAACGAATTCTTTTTAAATTTTTTGGAAACAGAATTTTATGCTTCAGCGGAAATGCATATTACGGATCATACGTGTTATCAATGCAAACTTGGAGAGCAACACGTTTGTCAAAACACAGTAATTAAAGGTGTTCACGCCGATGGCGCATTTACGAAATTCGTCGTTGTACCGATGGAAAATATTGTCTTGTTTCGTAAAGGAGAAATTCCGCCGGAAATAATTGGCTTTATGGATGCGCTTGGAAATGCAACGCACACGATTCAATCCGTTCCTGTAAAAGGAAAAACTGTTGTTGTGCTTGGTTGCGGAGTGCAGGGATTGATGGCGACAGCAGTAGCGGAAATGTGCGGTGCAAAAAAAATATTCGTAACGGATTCATCGCACGGAAAATTTTCACACGACAAACTTGTGGAAAAGCGATTTCGTCTCGCAAAATTATTTGGCGCAGATGGGTGTTTCGATGTTGCGTTGGAACATGAAAAGAAAAAATTTTACGATACGGTAATGAGTGTTACAAAAAATGCCGGCGCTGATGCTTGCCTTGAAATGTCCGGAAGTTACAAAGCGTACGAAGATGCGTTTCAAATTGTGCGAAGCGGCGGCGCGATTTCGTTGCTCGGATTGCCGTTCGGAAAAATGGAAATTGATTTTGCAAAAGATATTATTTTCAAAGGTGTAACAATTCACGGTATCATCGGTCGTAGAGTTTTTTCTTCGTGGGATTTGATGCGCGATTTATTGAAACGAGGATTAGCAAAAAAATTTATGAAATCCGGTTTCATCACACATCAATTTCCATTGGAAAAATTTGAAGATGCGTTTACTGCAATTCGTGACGGTGATGGATTGAAAATACTTTTGAAACCGTAAACAATTTTTTAATTTTACAATTGAGATTTTCGATTGAAAGTATATGCTGAGTATTTCTGAAATTATTACTCGTGAGTTGAATCAACTTCAACAACTCAAAACGTACAAATACGAAACTGCGTTTGAAACTCCGCAAGCAGGACGAGTGAAAATAAAAGGCAAAGATGTGATTATGCTTGCGTCGAATAATTATCTCGGATTATCGAATCATCCGAAAGTAAAGCAAGCGGCGATTGAAGGAATTAAAAAGTACGGTTATGGAGTTGCATCAGTACGCTTTATTTGCGGAACACAGGATATTCACTACGAATTAGAAAAAACAATTGCAAAGTTTGTCGGAACGGAAGATGCGATTTTGTTTTCATCGTGCTTCGCCGCGAATGAAGGATTTTTCGCATCACTCATCAACGAGAAACTTGGTTTTGAAAATTACAAAGATGTTCTCTACAGCGATAAACTCAATCACGCAAGTATTATTGATGGACAGCGTTTATGTAAATCGGAAGTTGTTGACAAAAAAATTTACAATCACGCCGATATGAATAATCTTGAACAACTTCTCGATGCGGATAAAAATGAAAATTACCGTTTCAAGTTTATTGTTACCGATGGCGTGTTCAGTATGGAAGGAGATGTTGCGCCGCTTCCGCAAATTGTCGAACTCGCGAAACAATACAATGCAATGGTGTTTGTTGACGATTCGCATGCGATTGGTGTTTGCGGGAAAAAAGGAAGAGGAACGCCGGAAGAAAAAAATGTTCTGAAAAAAATTGACGTGCTTACGGGAACATTGGGAAAAGCGATTGGCGGCGCTGCGGGAGGTTACATTGCTTCATCGAAAGAAATTATTTCGTATTTGCGGCAGAAATCGCGACCGTACACATTTTCCAATTCACTTCCTCCTTCAATTGTATTTGGTGCAAAAGCCGCATTCGATTTACTTTCCAACAATATTTCACTTGTAACAAAACTTCACGAGAACACAGCGTACTTCAGAAAAGAAATTGTGAAACTCGGTTTTACAATTCTTAAAGGCGAACATCCGATTGTTCCGATTATGCTTGGTGAAGCTGCTATTGCACAAGATATGAGCGCAATGCTTTTAAAGAATGGCGTATTTGTAAAAGGTTTGTGGTTTCCTGTTGTACCGAAAGGTGAAGCGCGATTGCGTGTTCAAATTTCTGCAGCGCTTTCAAAAAAAGATATTGACGTTGCGTTGAATGTGTTTGAAAAAGTCGGGAAGAAGATGGGAGTTATTTGTTAAAGGTTATTTGTGTATTAGTTAAATGAAAAACGATTCACGAATAACAAATGTTGATTAACGAACTGTGGGCGCTACTGGGATCGAACCAGTGACCTTACGCGTGTGAGGCGTACGCTCTGAACCAGCTGAGCTAAGCGCCCGAAATTTTCGCGCAAAAGATATAAAAAAGTTGTTAGTTCTTAGTTATGCCCATCAGAAAATTTATATAGGTTACTAATAACTAATAACCAATAACCAATGACTAATTATGTTTGACAAGTTACAGAAAATAGAAGAACGCTATCACGAGTTGAATGAATTGCTCAGTTCACCGGAAGTGATTGCGAATCAAAAACAATTTCGCGAGTTGAGCAAAGAGCAACGCAATATCGAAGAAATTGTACGTGTGTTTGCAGAGTACAAAAAAATTCTCGATGAATTGAAAAGCGTGAAAGAAATGCTCGAAACATTTTCCGATGTTGAAACGAAAGAAATGGCGCAACTTGAACTGATTGAACTTGAAACTAAACAAGCACGTGTAGAAGAACAATTGAAAACACTTCTCATTCCCAAAGACCCGAATGATGATAAAAATTGTATCGTGGAAATTCGCGCAGGAACGGGTGGAGAAGAAAGCGCATTGTTCTGTGCGGATTTATTCAGAATGTATTCCCGCTTTGCCGAAAAAGAACATTGGAAAATTGAATTACTCGATTGGAACGACACGGGACTTGGCGGATTTAAAGAAGTAATTTTTCAAGTGAGCGGAGAAAATGCGTACGGAAGTTTGAAGTTTGAAAGCGGCGTTCATCGTGTGCAGCGAGTTCCCGAAACCGAAGCGCAAGGAAGAGTTCACACTTCTGCCGTAACAGTTGCAGTATTACCCGAAGTTGAAGATGTTGAAATCACAATAAAAGAAAGCGATATAAAAATAGAAACCGCCCGAAGTGGAGGAGCGGGAGGACAAAATGTGAACAAAGTCGAAACGAAAGTCATTCTCACCCACATTCCATCGGGATTGGTTGTAACGTGCCAAACGGAAAGAACACAATTAAACAATCGCAACCGGGCGATGAAGATGTTGAAATCGAAACTCAATGAAATTGAAGTTGAAAAACAAACGAGTTCCATTTCTTCCCAGCGAAAATCAATGGTAAAAAGCGGCGACCGCAGTGATAAAATTCGCACGTACAATTTTCCGCAAAATCGTTTAACCGACCATCGTATTGGATTGACACTCTACAATCTCGATAGAATAATTGACGGCGACATCAGAGAAATCATCGAGCAATTGAAACTTGCCGACACTGCCGATAAGTTGGCAGATGGTATAGAGACAGGAAAGAAAATCTTGTAATATTTTCTTTCAATTTACGTTGTTTCCCCCTCTGAAAATTGCTATATTTTCCGCCGATTTTGATGAAGAGTTTTTCTATTTTCCGTTTATTCCCTTCTCTGTATAAGAACGCACCCCCTCATTGAATACCTATAACCGATTTATCATCGCGCTTTTCTTTTGTTCCATAACTTTATGTGAAGCGCAAGTTACGTTCTTCGAAAACGGTGAACGTTCGCGTCTTGCGCAAGAAGATGGTATATTTTCTGGCTCATCAACGCGACACGTCATTGACCTTTCCGGAACGTGGGAATATTCTCTCGACGACAAACAAATGTGGAGGTCGGTAAAAATTCCCAGCGCGTTCGATGGAACGGGCAAAGTGTGGTTTCGTCGTTCATTTAATGTTACTTCGGAAATGCTGGATAATTTTTCATCTGAATTGTTTTGTGCAGGTGTAAATTATTTTTGTGAAATTTTTGTTAACGAAAATTTTGTCGGAAGACATATTGGAGGAACAACATCGTTTTCGTTTATACTCGAAAAACATATATTGCAACTCGGAGAAAATAACACCATCAGTGTGTATGTTGATAATGAATTGAACGCTCGTAATACTGTTCCGTTACGTCAACAGGTTGGCGGATGGAAGAACTATGGAGGTATCTTTCGCGATATCTTTCTTTTGTTCACGCCGAAGTTTTCATTTGAAAAAGTAACAGCGCGCAGCAAAATTGCATTATCAAAAGCATCAGCAACGATTACGGTACGTTCTCTCGTGCGCAATCAGGGATTTACCAATGCACATTTACAAGAAGGGAATAAAAAATATTCTCCACTGCTCGTCGTCGAAGTATATGACAAAGCGACGAATTTTTTCATTGTGAAAAGTACGTCATTTATTTCTTTGCCGGAAGAAAACCATATTGCAGAATACACAACGACTTTGGGAATTGATTTTCCGCAACTGTGGACACCCGAAACGCCTTTTTTATACGAAGTGCGTTGCAACATTTTATTTCCTCCGTTAGAAATGCCCATGCTCATTGATGAGTATAAATTTAATTATGGAATACGTGTCGTTTCAACGAAGGAATCAAATATTTTTCTCAATGATTCTCTGTATCGCTTACAAGGCATTGTGTGGCTGGAAGACCATCCTCAATTCGGTTCTGCTTTGACGTATGCAGCGATGGAAAAAGATATTACTATGATGAAGAATGCCGGCATCAATCTTGTTCGTATTGCCAACAGAACTCCACATCCGTATTTTCTTTCGTTGTGCGATAAATTCGGTTTGTTGGTGTTAGAAGAATTACCGATTGCAAGAGTGCCGTTTGAAATCTTCGAGAATGATGATTTTCGGAGAACCGGAGAAGCAATAGCGAAGGAAATGGCGGACCGCGATATCAATCATCCATCGGTACTTGCGTATGGAATTGGTGATGATATTGAATTTCATTCAAGCGCTGCGTGCGATATTATTCATACTTTGAAAAATGCATTACGCGGAACAGACGAACGTCTGACGTACTTTGCAACAAGTACTATCAACAGCAATACTTGTGAAGAAGAAATGGATTTTATTGTTCTGAACATTTCGAAATGGAATCATCAGGAAACAAAAAACGTGTTGAAAAGCAGACTTGTTCAAAGTAAAAAACCTATTGTATTCGTGTGTTACGGACGCGACGTAGAACCAGGAAATCGTCGAGGTTCGAGCGACCCACATTCGTACGAAGCACAAGCGCGAATTTTTCAAACATTTTTTGAAGGAACAAAAGAAATACATCCTGCAGGAATTGCGTTGTGGTCGTTCAATGATTGGCGTGGAGACCGTCCTTCTCTTTCAGTGCATTCTGGAGACCCGTATTTATTTACGCACGGAATAGTTTCCGAGTTTCGAGAAAAGAGAACAGCGTACGAACATTTACGCGTGCTCTATCTTGGAGAAAAAGTTTCCGCACTTCCCGTTGGTAATTATTCCTTCACTGCTCCAATGACGTATGTCATTGCGGGACTCGGTTTATTGATTGTGTTCACGTTCTTCTACAATCGAAACCGCCATTTTCGTGATAATGTGAATCGTTCACTTTTTCGCACATATAATTTTTTTGCCGATGTTCGAGACCAGCGAATTATTTCCTTTGGGCAAACCATAATAGTAACGATTGTTCTGGCGATGACGATGGCCGTAATGCTTTCCAGTATTCTATTTCATTATCGTGATTCGCTCTTTGTTGATGTGCTGCTTTCTCATCTCTTGGTTTCCGATGTCATCAAAGAAAACGTTGTGCGCATTGTTTGGAATCCGCCATCTGCCATTTTCTGGTTCACGTTGCTGTTTATCGTTGCGTATTTATTTCTTGGCGCGATAGTAAAATTTTTCTCGTTATTTCGTCGCAGTAAAGTATTTTTTTTACACGCGTACGAAATCACCGTTTGGTCGCTTCTGCCCTTTATCATTTTTATTCCCATCGGAATGGTGATGTATCGTATTTTAGAAACGCCGCTGTATGTTTTCCCGGTATTCCTGCTTTTGATACTGACGAAGATTTGGATTGTGCAACGCATTTTGAAAGGTGTTGCAGTTGTGTACGATATTTTTCCTCTACGCGTGTACATCGTTGGAATTATTTTGATTGCACTCGTTTTTGCGGCAACGTATAGTTATTATGATTACACACAATCCACGTCTGCATATCTTCGCTATATGCTTTCTCTCACACAAAGCGGCAACTAATTCCATTTTTCTCAATGTACTTATCTCGATTAGAAATATTCGGTTTTAAATCGTTTGCACAAAAAGTGAACCTGCGATTTGATGATGGCATTACGGCAATTGTTGGACCCAATGGATGCGGAAAAACGAATATTGTTGATGCAATTCGATGGACATTGGGCGAACAACGAACCAGCACATTGCGGAGTTCAAAAATGGAAGATGTTATTTTCAACGGAACAAAATCGAAAAAGCCATTAGGATTCACCGAAGCGTCGCTGACCATTGAAAATACAAAAGGAATTTTACCTTCTGATTATTCCGAAGTAACCATTACTCGTCGAATGTATCGTTCGGGAGAAAGCGAATACTTACTCAACAAATCGCTGTGTCGTTTGAAAGATATTCTCCATCTCTTTATGGATACCGGAATGGGAGCGAATGCGTATTCGGTGATTGAATTGAAAATGGTAGAAACGATTTTGAGCGACCGAACGGATGAACGCCGCCGTTTATTTGAAGAAGCCGCCGGCGTTACAAAATACAAACACAACAGAAAAATCGCAACGAGAAAATTAGAAGACGTGCAAAACGATTTATTGCGCGTGAACGATATCATCAAAGAAGTGCAAACAACAGTAAATTCGTTGCATCGCCAAGCGAAAAAAGCGGAACGCTATCACGAAGGAAAAACATCGCTTCAACAACTCGAACGAAATTTATTGGAACGCGAATATAGTTTTGCGTTCAACGAACTCTCGCCTCTTGAAACACAATTGGAACGAGTGCGTTCAGAGAAAATTTCCATTGATGCTTCGTTGCAATCGGAAGAACAACGTATTGATGCCATCATTCACTCTTCGCGCACGTTGGAAACGCAACTTGCAAGCGCAACCAATGTCGTTCAACGTATTCGGGACGAACTTCATTCGCTTGAAGAACGTAACGTGCTTGCAACGGAAAGAAGTTCTTCGCTTGCGCAACACATCCAGCGTTTTCAAAGCGAACAACAATCGTTGGAAATTCAAAAACAACACAATGAAGAAAAAAGCGCATCGCTTACCGAACAGCAATCTTTCCTCGAAACGAAACTGTTGAAAGCGAAAGAAATTTCCGAAACGGTTTCACGTGAACTGAAAAACATTGAACGAGAAGAAATTGCGGCAAAACAAATTCTCCAATCCGCAAACGACGCTCTCTTTGATGCTCTGCGCACGACAACAACAAAACAAACCGAATTGGAGAAATTTAACACGCAGATACGCGTTGCAGAACAACATCAGGAACGACTCGAACAACAGATTGAACAATACGCGCAAAAAGTTGAAACATTGAATGAATTGTACAAAGAACTTACGATGCGCGCGCACGAACTTCGTTTCAAATTTTCAGAAGCGGAACATTCTTTTTTTGAAAAAGAAAATGTTCGAACCGGCGTTCAAAAAGAACTGGAACAACTACAGCGGAACGTTGTAGATATCGAGCAAGCGATTCATCAGCGGCAAAGTCGTATTGATTTTTTAAAAGGACTTGTCGAACGGAATGAAGGACTTTCCGAAGGAGCAAAATTTTTACTCTCGCACGAACAATGGAAAACGCAATTGGCGCCGCTTGCTGAACTCATTCGCACATCAGACGAATACCGCGTAGCCGTAGATACCGTTATTGGCGACGCGCGTGAATTTCTTGTTGCGAAAACGGAACGCGACGTTGAACGCGCGATTGAAGTTCTTCGGAACGAACACAAAGGAAAAGTAACGTTCGTATGTCTTGATAAAATACAACCGTTTCATCCGATGTTCGATGAAGACGCGCGAAGTATAGTGAACAAAATAGAATGTGATGAAGCAATTCGCTCGCTCGTTGCGTTACTGCTTGGCGATGTGTTTGTTGTCAACGAAATTTCTGAAGCACAAAAAATCTGGGAAGAATTTCCATCTGTTCGTTGTGTTTCAAAAGATGGACAACTCGTAACCCAAAACGGTTTTCGCCGCGGCGGAAGTCTTCGTCAAGAAGAAGGAGTATTGATTGGAAAACAAAGCCAGATTGATGCGTTGCACAATGAAGTGATAAGGTTCGTGCAGGAGCAAAATGAATTGCAGCGTTTATTGCGAATGAAAGAACAAAACGTTGCATCATTTGATTTGAAAGCAATGCACCAAGAAGTGAAAGAACTCGAACGCGAGTTGGCGCAAACGGAAACGCGAATTGCGCAAATTGCGTTTGAAAAAAAACACACGGAAGACGCGCGCGAAAACAACATCAGCGAACGGGAACGATTGCGCGAAGACAGACAACGGCTTGAAGAAACGATTCGAAAATTACAACGAGAACTTGCAATTCTTGAAGCGCACAAAACGGAAAAAGAAGCGGCGGTCATTGAAGCGCGTCATTTTCTTTCGCAACGCGAACGCGAACGTCAACTGCACGCGGAAACAGCGCAGCAAGCGAATATTTCGTTCGTCGAACTTGAAGGAGAACGTAAAAATATTTCGCTGGAAACCAAGCATTGCGAACAAACGATTGCCGAAACCGGGGTTTTGATTCAACGTGCTGCGCAAGGAATGAGTGAAGCAACAAAAGAATTGCAAACGCAATCGAAAGAAATGCAGAATGTAACCGTCGCCTTGGAGCGTACGCATCTTCGTTTTGTTACGGCGGAACAAGAAAAATCTGCGCTTGACGAAGAGTATCAGCGCTTGCGAAGCATTCTCGAAATGCGTGAATCGTCCGTGAAAGAGCAACGACGGTTACATGAACATTCGTTGAGTTCCGTTCACGAACTGGAGTTAACGATTGCCGAAAAAAAATTACATATCGAACATTTAAAAGAACGCGCACGCAACAAACTTTCCATTGAACTTGCCATAAAAATTTTTTCGGAAGAAGAACCAACGATAGAAATGTTGCGTGCAGAAATCGTGAAGGCAAATGAGAAACTGACTTCACTCGGAAGCGTGAACTTTGAAGCATTTGAACAATATGGCGCAGAAAAAGAACGGTTCGATTTTCTCACGAAACAACGCGATGATTTACTTGCTTCAGAAAAAACGTTGCAGGAAACCATTCAAGAAATTAACACGACAGCGCAGGAAAAATTTCTGACAACGTTCACCAAAATACGAGAAAATTTTATTTCCATTTTCAGAACGCTGTTTGATGAAGGCGATGAAAGCGATTTACGTTTGGAAGAAAACAGCGATGTGTTGGAATGTGGAATTGAAATAGTTGCAAAACCGCGCGGAAAACGTCCAACGTCTATTGACTTACTTTCCGGCGGCGAAAAAACCTTGACTGCGATTGCGTTACTCTTCGCAATATATCTCGTGAAACCAAGTCCGTTTTGCATACTTGACGAAGTGGATGCGCCGTTGGATGATTTGAACATTGACCGATTTACGCGTTTGCTGAAAAAATTTTCTGACAATACGCAATTTATAGTTGTTACACATAATAAACGCACGATGGAAGCCGCAAATACGTTGTACGGCGTAACAATGGAAGAAGAAGGAATTTCCAAAATAGTTGCAGTGAAATTCAAAAACGAAAACACTGTCGAATCTGCAACTCTTGCATCCGAAGAATGAGTGTTGCCGCATCGAACGTGTGGCGTTTTTTTACCAAGTGATATGAATTTTTCTCAATTCGTTTTTCGTTTCCGAAGTTACACGCCGATTCCGTTTATCTTGGTGATGTTGTATTATGCACAGTTAACATTTTTTTGGTTCGTCGTTGGATTTGTTATTGCATTGTTTGGAGAGTTCATTCGTTTTTGGGGCGTATCAATTGTAGGAAGCGAAACGCGAACAACACAAAAACTTGAAGGGACAACCCTTGTTACTTCTGGACCATACGCGTATGTCCGCAATCCGTTGTATGTAGGAAATATGATAATCTACGTAGGTTTTGCAATAATGTCGAATGTGTTTGTTCCGTATTTTCCCATTGCGGTTTTTTTATTTTTTGTTGTTCAGTACACCGTGCTTGTAACGTTGGAAGAAGAATTTCTTCTAAAAAAATTTGGAACGGAATATGAGCAGTACAGAAAACGCGTTCCAAGATTTATACCGTTGCTCGCGTCCCCAAAAACATTAGTCGCGACACAGCCAGGTTTTGATGCGCACAAAGGATGGAAATCGGAATTGCGCACGTTGCAAGCGTTTGTTCTCATAATATTCGCAATGTTTTTTCTTTGGAAATTGCGGAGTTAGCGTGCGCGTGTTAATCGTTGCCGGTGAAGCATCGGGTGATTTGCACGGAAGCGGAGTAGTGCGCGAACTAAAAAAACGTTTGCCATCTGTTGAAGTTTTTGGAATTGGCGGCGATGCGATGCAACGCGAAGGAATGGAATTATTGTTTCACGTTAAAGAACTTTCCGTTATGGGATTTGTAGAAGTTCTCAAGCATCTTCCGAAAATTTTTTCTGTAGAACGAACCTTGGAAAACATTTTCTATGAACGCAAACCGAATGTTGTGTTGCTGATTGATTATCCGGGATTCAACTTGCGGTTTGCACAAAAAATAAAAAAAACAAACGGAACAAGAGTTATCTATTACATCAGTCCACAAATTTGGGCATGGAAAAAAGGTCGTATAAAAAAAATGAAATCAGCGATTGATACAATGTGTGTTGTTTTTCCGTTTGAAAAAGATTTGTACCGCGAAGAAGGAATAAACGTCGAGTTTGTCGGTCATCCGTTGCTGGAAGAATTGAACGTATCATCGAGCAGAACAAATTTTTTTCAGCAACATCAATTGGACGCAACGAAAAAACTTGTTGCATTTTTTCCTGGAAGTCGAAAGCAAGAAATAGAAAAAATTTTTCCTGTAATGATGAAAACGGCGAGAGAATTAAGAAACAAACTTAACGTTCAAGTTGCTGTTGGTGTTGCGCCAACGCTCGATGCGGATTTTCTTCAATCGTACTTATCGCCGAAGGATGAAATTCTTTTATTGAGCAATCGGACGCACGAGTTGATGAAACACACCGATGCGGCAATCGTAACTTCCGGCACAGCGACATTGGAAACGGCATTGTTCGAAACACCAATGATGGTCGTGTATAAAACTTCGTTCCCGACGTATTTGTTGGGAAAAATGGTTCTCCGAATTTCTTCCATCGGATTAGTGAATATCGTTGCGGGAAAAAATATTGTTCGCGAATACCTGCAAGAAAACGCAACCGTGAAAAATTTCTACGGCGAAACAAAGCGATTATTGTTTGATGAACCGTATCGAATGGAGATGAAACGGAACTTATCGAACGTACGACATTCGTTGGGAACCGCAGGAGCGTCAAAACGAGTTGCGGAACTTATACTTCAAACGCAAATGTAAGTGTTGCGCGTAGTTCGTATACTGAGAAAAATTTTATTTCCGTTTTCGTGGCTTTACGGAATAGGAATGGTTCTGCGAAATTTTTTATACGATGCAAAAATTTTGAAGAGTGCGAACGTTGCGGTTCCTGTTATTTCAGTTGGAAATATTGTAGCAGGCGGAACCGGTAAAACACCGCACGTTGCGTATATCGTCAGTGTGTTACTTTCACAAGGGAAAAAAGTTGCAATAATTAGTCGCGGGTATAAACGAAGAACGAAAGGTACATTTGTTGTTTCCGACGGGGAAAAAAATTTTGGAACAGTGTTGGAGTGTGGCGATGAACCATATTTTCTTGCACAGAAATTTCCCGAAGCAATAATTCTTGTTGATGAAAAAAGAGTTCGCGCCGCGCAAATTGCTGTTGAGCAATATTGTGTTGATGTTATTATTTTAGACGACGGATTTCAGCATCGCGCACTGCACCGTGATTTGGATATTGTTTTACTTGATACGACGCTGGACGATGAGGGATTGCTTCCTTCGGGAAATCGGAGAGAGCATTGGCGTGCATTGCAGAGAAGTGCCATCGTGATATTGAGCAGATGGAGCGCATTTGCACAGCATAGTACTATGATTCAGAAAGTTAAAAAAATGACATCGGCTGCTGTTTTGAAAACAACATTCGTTGCAACGTGTATAAAAAATTTTCGCACAAATGAAATAAAACCGATTGCAGAATTGCAGAACAGAAATGTGTATGCGTTTTGCGGCATTGGGAATCCGGAATCATTTTGGAACATCATTCAAAGGAGCGGCGCAGATATCAGAGAATTCGTCGAGTATCCGGATCATCATTATTTTTCTGAATATGAAATTGCATGTATGTTCAGTTCGTACGTTGGCAACAATATTGATTATGTTTTAACAACAGAAAAAGATGCCGTGAGATTATTACACCATCAGCGCAATGCAGATATCGAACAAACGCCGTTATGGATTCTTCCGATGGAAACTGCGTTTGTTGAAGGAGAAGATTTTTTTATTCAAGAATTACAAAAAACCATTGCTTAACATGAAAATAGGAGTTACCGATACCGGAAAGCCATCGTACAAAAAATACGTTGAATGGTTGCAACGTTTGCAGCCGCTGGAAACGATAAAATTATCATACCAATTGAATAATGCGGATGCGATTGATAAATGTGATGGCGTATTATTGACAGGCGGTCAAGATGTTCATCCGAAATTTTACGGGAAACCCGAATTTCTGAGTGAAGTGGATGCAGCCGATTTAGATACGCACCGCGATGAATTTGAATTGCAGATTATTGTACGCTCGCAACAATTACCATTGCCAATGCTTGCAATTTGCCGCGGACTGCAAGCAGTGAACGTTGCATTGGGAGGAACGCTCATTCCGGATATCGTTCACGCGGGTTATCCATCGCATCGGCTTGATGGCAGTGATACGGCGCGCCATCGCGTCAATGTAACGTTCGATTCGTTGCTAAAAACAATCGTCAGTGTTTCCCAAGGAGAAATAAATTCACGGCATCATCAGGCAGCGGATAAACTTGGAAAAGGATTGAAAATTGCGGCAATTTCAGATGACGGAATTATTGAAGCGTTGGAGTTAAAAGACCGTGAACGGAAACCGTTTTTTCTTTGCGTCCAATGGCATCCGGAACGAATGAACGATTTTGAAAATCCGTTTTCCAAAAATATTTTACAAGAATTTCTCAAAGCAATACAATTGCATCAACAATAAATTTTCTTATCACTCACAATTCAGAAAAAAACAAAATGACGTTCGATAATAAACACGTTTACTTTTTCGGCGACGGCGTTGCCGAAGGAAAAGCAGAAATGAAAAATTTGCTCGGAGGCAAAGGAGCGAATCTTGCTGAGATGACGAATTTAGGTTTGCCGGTTCCAGCTGGATTTACCATTACCACCGAAGTCTGTTCGTATTATTACAATAACAAAAAAAAATATCCGTCGAATATTGAGCAACAAGTAGAAGATGCGCTGATTCAAGTGGAGCGCGTAATGCACGGAAAGTTTGGAGATTCGCACAATCCGTTGTTGCTTTCCGTACGAAGTGGTGCGCGCGCATCAATGCCGGGAATGATGGATACGATACTCAATCTCGGATTGAATGATGAAACGGCGGAAGGAATGATTTACAAAACGAACGACCCGCGCTTTGTGTACGACGCATATCGTCGTTTCGTACAAATGTACGGCGATGTCGTGCTTGGATTAAAACCACAATCAAAAGATGATATTGACCCGTTTGAAGAAATTCTTGAAAAGAAAAAGAAGAAACGCGGCGTACAACTTGATACGGAACTTACCGCCGACGATTTAAAAGAGCTGGTTTCCGAATTTAAAGTAGCTATCAAAAAGAAAACCGGGAAAAAATTTCCGGAAAATCCGTTTGACCAACTTTGGGGAGCGATCGGTTCGGTGTTCGGTTCGTGGATGAACGAGCGAGCAATCGAATACAGAAAGTTATATGATATTCCCGAATCGTGGGGAACGGCGGTGAATGTACAAGCGATGGTGTTTGGAAATTTGGGAGAAAAATCCGGAACCGGCGTTGCGTTCACAAGAAATCCTGCGACGGGAGAACACGTGTTGTACGGTGAATTCTTGATGAATGCGCAAGGGGAAGATATTGTTGCTGGAATCAGAACGCCGCTACCGGTCGTTGAACTTCAGAAGTATGATAAAGTGTCGTATAAAGAAATGAAGCGCATGTGCAATGTTCTGGAACAGCATTTTCAGGATATGCTCGATATTGAATTCACAATACAACAGGGAAAACTGTATATGCTGCAATGTCGCGCGGGAAAACGAACCACAACGGCAGCAATTCGTATCGCTGTTGATATGGTCAAAGAAAAAGTCATCACGCCCGAAGAAGCATTAATGCGCATCGAACCTGCGCAACTGGATCAGTTATTGCGTCCTGTGTTTGATGACGAAGAAAAACAACGAGCGATACAAAAAGGATTATTCTTAACGAAAGGACTCAATGCTGGTCCAGGAGCGGCAACGGGGAAGATTTATTTTAACGCAGAAGATGCAGAAGCGGAAGCGAAAAAAGGAGCAGATGTTATTCTGGTGCGAATCGAAACTTCACCGGATGATATTCGGGGAATGAGCGTTGCGAAAGGAATTGTTACGGCGCGCGGCGGAATGACATCGCATGCTGCGCTTGTTGCACGACAAATGGGGAAAGTTTGTATTGTCGGTTGTTCGGAATTGAATATTGATTACAAATCGCGCACGATGAAAGTTGACCGCAAAAAAATTGTCGTCAAAGAAGGAGAAGAAATTTCGATTGACGGAACATCGGGAGAAATCATTATCGGAAGAGTGAAAACGCGACCGAGTGAAGTGGTTTCTGTGTTAATTGAAAAATCTCTGAAATCGGATAAAGCAGCAATTTATCAACGCTATGCGCAAATAATGAAATGGGCAGACCAATTTCGCACGCTTCGTATTCGCACGAATGCCGATCAACCGAATCAGTGTGAACACGCCGTTGCCTTTGGCGCCGAAGGAATCGGTTTGTGCAGAACGGAACACATGTTTTTCGGCGAAGACAGAATTACTGCAGTACGTGAGATGATTTTAGCAGAGACAAAAGAAGAACGCGAGCACGCATTGGCAAAACTCCTTCCGTATCAGCGAAAAGATTTCTTCGGCATTTTTGAAGTAATGAAAGAAAGGCCGGTAACCATCAGAACACTTGACCCGCCGCTTCACGAATTTTTACCGAAGACGCAAAAAGATATCGATGAACTTGCAGGCGTGATGAAGATTTCGAAAGAGAGAATTCAACGCCGCATCAATCAATTGCACGAAATGAATCCGATGTTAGGATTTCGCGGTTGTCGTTTAGGAATATTATATCCCGAAATCACCGAGATGCAGGTTCGCGCGATATTTGAAGCGGCAGCGATGGCGCGAAAGAAAGGAATAAAAGCATTCCCGGAAATTATGATTCCGTTTGTGGGACACGTACGCGAACTCGCATTGCAAAAAGAAATCATCAATCGGATTGCAGACCAAGTAATGCGCGCCAAAAACGTTCGCATTGCATATCTCGTAGGAACAATGATAGAAATTCCTCGCGCAGCGCTCACTGCGTATGACATCGGAAAAGTAGCGGAATTTTTTTCGTTCGGAACAAATGATTTAACACAATTAACCGCCGGACTTTCTCGCGATGATGCGGGAGAATTTTTACCGTATTACATTGACCATAATGTGTATGAACGCGACCCGTTTCAATCCATAGATAAAAATGGTGTCGGAAAATTGATGGGAATTGCAGTGAAAGAAGGGCGCAACTCCAATAGTTCTTTGAAAGTCGGAATATGCGGCGAACACGGCGGCGACCCTTCGAGTGTGGAATTTTGTCATACACTCGGCTTGAATTATGTTTCGTGTTCACCGTTTCGGATTCCGATTGCACGATTGGCAGCGGCTCGCGCAGTAATACAGGAGAAAAGCAATGTTATGCCAACAATGCCTGCAGTGCAAACGAGCGTACAGAAAGTTGCCAATCCGCGTTTTGCTACGAGTTTGTCAAATGCAAAGCGTGCAATTTTGTTGAAGAACAGTTCACTGCGTCGTTCAAAACTTGGTTTTTAATTATTTAATTCTTTGGAGTATTCTTAAATGAAACTATCGGATTTCAGGTATCCTCTTCCTAAAAATTTAGTAGCAAAACATCCTGCTGTCCCGCGGGATTCGTGCCGAATGATGGTCTTGCATCGCAAAGAAGAAAAAATCGAGCATCGAAAATTTTCCGACATCGTTGACTATGTGAAGAAAAACGATTGTATTATTGTGAATGATACAAAAGTATTTCAAGCGCGGTTATTCGGGCATAAAGAAAAAACGAAAGCGAAAATCGAAGTGTTTCTTCTGCGCGAATTAAATACCGAAGAAGGTATTTGGGATGCAATTGTTGACCCCGCGCGAAAAGTTCGAATCGGAAACAAAATTTATTTTGACGAAGGAAATTTATGGTGCGAAGTAATTGATAATACAACGTCGCGCGGAAGAACGGTTCGCTTCAATTATCGCGGCGATTTGTACAAAGTTGCGGATAGAATCGGCGTTACTCCGATTCCTCCGTACATCAAACGCGACGTACAATCGCGTGATGTGGAAGATTACCAAACAATGTTTGCAAAACATATTGGTTCTGTTGCCGCGCCAACGGCGGGATTGCATTTTACTCCCAAACTCATTTCAAAACTGGAAAAAAGGGGAGTAAAGCATGCGGGTGTTACTGTTCATCTTGGTCTCGCATCCTTTCGTCCGGTAGAAGTAGAAGATTTGCACAAACATAAAATGGATTCCGAATATTTTGAAGTGCACGAACCGGCAGTAAAAATTGCGAACGCGTCTATTGATGCAAAAGGAAAAATTATTAGTTGTGGAACAAGCACGACTCGCGCAATAGAATCAAGCACAACTGCCGACGGTCACTTGAAAGCGATGAAAATATGGACGGATAAATTTATTTTTCCACCGTATAATTTCAAAATTACCGATGCATTGATTACGAATTTTCATATGCCGGAAACCACGCTGCTGATGCTCGTAAGCGCATTTGCTGGACACGATTTTCTGATGCACGCGTATAAAGTTGCCATTAAGCAAGGTTATCGCTTTTTCAGTTATGGCGATGCGATGTTAATTTTGTAAAATAATATTTTTCCAAAAAAAAATTCCCGTTGATGGAAACGTCAACGGGAAGTTTGTTTTTTATGAAGAGTGCAAAAAGCAATGTTGGCGTAGTGATTCCTTCCGCTGGAAGCGGGAAACGAATGAGCAGCAATGTTCCCAAGCAATTTTTATTGTTGGGAAAAAAGCCGATACTTGTTCACACGCTCGAAACGTTTGAACAAAGCAAGGAAATCAGCGATGTCATTGTTGTTGCATCGAAAGAAACTCTGCGTGCATCGGAACGATTGGTACAAGAATATTCACTTTCGAAAGTCAAGGAAATAATTCTTGGAGGAAAAGAGCGTCAACATTCTGTAGCGAACGGATGCGCTGCGCTTCGAAAATATACTCCCGAAATTATTCTTGTTCACGATGCGGTTCGTCCATTTATTTCGGAAAAATTACTACGCACGCTGATTGCGAATGCGCAGGAGTTCGGTGCCGTTGTTCCGGCGGTCATTCCGAAAGATACGATTGGTTTAATTTCTTCAAGAACGATTATAGAAAAATTTCCGCTTCGTACGCTGTTGCGAAATATTCAAACGCCGCAGGCATTTCGTTCTGAAATTTTATTTGACGCAATTGCAAAAGCGGAAGCGGAGCATTTTTTGGGCGCCGATGAATCGAGCATTGTTCATTATGCGGGGTTTCCGGTAACGTGTATCGAAGGTTCGCCGTTCAATATCAAAATTACCACGGAAGAAGATTTGAGCGTTGGAGAAGTATTTTTGAAGTTATTATTGCGGGGCAACGTCAAAAGATGAGCGAAGAAGAAAGTAAACATTATCGTAAAGCAATTTTTCTTTCCTCTGTTACGTTGTTCTACAATGTTATCGAAGGAATTGTTTCCATTGCTTTCGGAATCAATGATGAAGCATTAGCATTGTTCGGTTTCGGCGCAGATAGTTTCATTGAAGCGATTTCGGGAGTCGGAATTTTACTCATGGTAGTACGAATTCAGCAACATCCTCGCACATCGAAATCGGCGTTTGAAACGACAGCGTTGAGAATTACCGGAATGTGTTTTTATCTTTTATCACTCGGTTTGGTTGCAGGAATTATCATCAATCTTCTTGCATCGCATCAACCGCAATCAACATTTGCGGGAACAATAATTTCCTTGGTTTCCATTATGGTAATGTGCTGGCTTTATGTTGAAAAAAAGAACATCGGAAAAATATTGCAATCGTCTCCGATCATTGCCGATGCGAACTGCACCAAAGTCTGTATTTATATGTCGGGAGTTCTCCTTCTTTCCAGCGCAATTTTTGAACTGACAAAATTTCTGTACGCTGATATCATGGGAACAGTCGGAATCATTTATTTTTCAGTGAACGAAGGAAGAGAATCATTTGAAAAAGCGAAAGGAAAAACCGAATGTCATTGTTCGTAAAAAAAAATAGCGCGTCGATTCAAAAAAAATTCCCATTTTATTTTCCTATCTTCTTCCCGCATTTTGATTCTGAAGTAATTATTTCCCATGGAAACCATTCTGATCGTTTTCATCGCCGTTCTCCTCTTCGTTGTCATTTTTCTTTTGTGGAAAAAAACTTCCGCTTCTTCCACGGATAGTTCTCAGTCATTATTCTTCATTCAACAGCATATCGAAAGTCTTCGTTCGGAAATGCAGCGTTCACTTTCTGCAACATCGGATCATGTAAGCGTCCATTTGAAAAACTCATCGGATGTTGTATTTCAATCGTTGCGCGATACGACGAATGTTGTTCAGCAACAACTCAATCAAATTACTGCAAGTTTGAATCAACAATTACATTCCGTGAACCAACAAATGCAAACACAAACGGGCGCCATCGGAAATCGTTTGGATACGGCAGCGAAAGTTATCGGAGAAGTGCAGAAAAATTTAGGAGAACTCGGGAAAGTAGCTTTGGAAATGAAAGATGTCGGGCTCAACGTTGCACAGTTGAGCGATTTACTTCGCGCGCCAAAATTTCGCGGCGGATTTGGTGAATCGCTCTTGGAAGATATGCTGAAACAAGTACTCCCCGGCAATAGTTATGATGTGCAGTTTCGGTTTCGCGGCGGACAACAAGTAGATGCCGTGATTCATACTGCTGGCGGGAAAGTTCCGATTGATTCAAAATTTCCGCTGGAAAATTTTCGCAAATTCACTGCGACGGATGTTGAACAGGAACGAAAAATATTCCGAAACAAATTCATTGCCGACGTGAAAAAACATATTGATGCGATTGCGGCAAAATATATTCTTACCGATGAAGGAACGTTAAATTTTGCTCTGATGTACATTCCTGCAGAAAATGTGTACTACGAAACGATTATCAAAGACGAAGTTACCGATGGCGAAGGATTATTGTACTATGCTGCAAAGAAACACGTTATTCCTGTTTCGCCGAATAGTTTTTACGCGTACTTGCAAGTGATTGCGCTCGGATTGAAAGGAATGCAAGTGGAAAAAACTGCGAAGCAAATCCTCGATAATATTCATCGGCTCGGAAACGATTTTGAAAACGTGCGCGAAACATTTGATATTCTTGGTTCGCATCTTGAAAATGCGAAGAAAAAATACGACGAGAGCGATAAGAAATTGAAAAGCGTTGAAGAACGATTTACCGGTATTACTTCCGTTTCGTTGCAAGCGGGAGAAACAACAACAGCGCTGCGTTTGGAAAAAAGTAACGAATGAAATTTTGAACGTTATTTACGGAGAAATTGATGTCTGAAGAAGAAGAAATTGTAGAAGAAGAAATATTGCAAATGTACGGTTCAGCGGAACACGAAAAACTATTAAGTTCCGCGTCGTTTCAATTGCCAATTCTTTCACTCAAGCGTGTGGAACCGATTTGTCTTGAAGAAGGCAACACCGCGCAAAAAGCAATGGATGTGATGCTTCGGCATAAAATCGGATGTATGCTGATCACCAAAAACAACAAACTTACCGGCATTATTACTGAAGGCGATCTTGCGCGCAAAATTGTCGGTGAAAAGCGCAATGCATCTGCATTACACGTCGAAATGCTTATGACGAAAAATCCGGAAACGAAACATCCCAACGATACACTCGCATTGGTCTTAAACGAAATGGTTCTCGGCGGATATCGTCACGTTCCCATCGTTGATGAGAACGATATTCCGATTGCTGTTGTTTCCGTGAGCGATATTATGCGGTATCTCATCAGTTTTTTTTCCGAAGAAATATTGAATCTTCCTCCGAAACAAATAGATTCAACCAGCGAGCGCGAAGGTGCATAATGTTGTTGGGAATACGAAAACCATCACAAGTTTTTTTTGAACACATCATTCGAAAAAATATTTTTTAAAATAATTTCAACATAAAATCATCAAGGAGTATTGTATGGTCGAAAATAAATCTGGAGTGAAACGTGTAGGCATTCTTACCGGTGGCGGCGATTGTCCCGGATTGAATGCTGTGATACGAAGCGTCGCAAAACCGTTGATGTCGTACATCGGCGTAACGATTGTCGGCATCGAAGACGGCTTCGAAGGAATGGTGCAAGGACGAATGCGCGAACTTACCTATCGTGACGTATCGGGTATTATCGGACTTGGCGGAACGATTATCGGGACTTCCAACAAAGGGGACCCGTTTCATTTTCCTGTTGAGAACGACGGTAAAATCGTTGTCGAAGATTGTTCGCAACAAGCGATTCAGCATTACTATGACTGGAAACTTGATGCGCTTGTTGCCATTGGCGGCGATGGGACAATGCACATTGCAGAAAAATTATCGCGTTCCGGCTTAAATATTGTCGGTGTTCCCAAAACCATTGACAACGATTTGATGGGAACGGATATTACGTTCGGACACGATTCTGCTATTGCCATTGCTACTGATGCAGTTGACCGATTGCAAACGACTGCTTCGGCGCATAAGCGAGTAATGGTATTAGAAGTGATGGGGCGCTATGCCGGATGGATTGCGCTCGCTTCGGCAATTGCTGGAGCGGCGGATGTTGTGCTTATTCCCGAGATTCCTTTTACGTTGGAGAGTGTGAACCGCTATTGTTTGAAACGAAGCACGCGCGCAAAGTTCACGATTCTTGTTGTTGCTGAAGGTGCAAAAGAACAAGGCGGCGAACTTGTCGTTGCGGAAAAAGACGTGAAACGTACGGACCCGATTCGTCTTGGCGGCATTGGCAATTATATTTCGAAACGTATTCAGGAAGCAACCGGATTGGAAACACGCGCAACGATTCTTGGACACGTTCAACGCGGAGGAACACCAACGCATTTTGATAGACTTCTTGCAACAAAATATGGAACAATGGCAGCAAAATCAGTTGCCGACGGAGCGTTCAATACCATGGTAAGTCTTCGCGGAAGAGATATTGTGAGCGTTCCTCTCAATGAAGTTATCGGAAAACAACGTCTTGTTTCTTACGATGACCAGATGGTTTATGCTGCGAAATCGGTGGGAATGACGTTGGGCGACGAATAACTTTTTCCATGAATACTGAGTACTGAGTAATAAATAAATATTGCACAACTCATTATTGATTCTTCATTATAGAAGGAAATGCCTCCGCAAAAAAACATTTCAGAAATTCTTTCTTCCGAACTTTTACTCCATGCATACACCATCGGCGTATTTCCGATGGCGAACGGGAACGAAGGAGAGATTCTCTGGTACTCTCCTGAACCGCGCGCCATCATTCCTCTCGATGCTTTCAACATCTCGCGCAGTCTACGACGAACGCTCAAGAAATTTATTTTTGATATTCGTATTGATACTTCATTCGAAAACGTTATTCGTTGTTGTGCAAAACGAGACGATACGTGGATTTCGGAAGAAATTATTTCTGCCTATTGCGAATTACATCGTTTAGGATATGCGCATAGTGTTGAAACGTGGAATAAGGAAAATTTAGTTGGAGGATTATACGGCGTTGCAATCGGTGCGGCGTTTTTTGGAGAATCAATGTTTTCTTCAATGACCGACGCATCAAAAGTTGCGCTGGTGTCCTTGGTGCAACGGATGAACGAACACGGTTTTGTGTTGCTCGATACGCAATATCTCACATCTCATCTGAAACAATTCGGCGCTACTGAAATTCCCCGCAAAGACTATCTTCGGCTACTCAAAAAAGCAATTTCTGAAAAGAATGTTACGTTTTAAAACTGTACATAAAAACAATTTCTCGAAATCATCTTTTACGGATTCGTTCACCTCATTGTAAAGAAAAATACTTAAGGGCGCCTCTAAAAACTCCAAGCATCAAAAAACAAATCCCAAACAAATCCCAATGAATAAAATTCAAATGACCAAAATAAAGCAAAAACCGTATTTGTTTGTCAATGACTCATAGAGGGATTTCAGAATTTGGAATTTATTTGTCATTGGGGATTTGTCAATTGAGATTTTAGAGATGCCCATTAGAAAAGACCTCACTGGCTATGAGTAAACCTGTGAGGTCTCTCCTTTTATTCACCGCGCAACTTGTTAATTTTGTTCTTCCTATGAAGAAAAGATCTCACAGGTTTTGTGATAGTTCCCGCCTAATACATTCGCCCCGCCAAAACCTCTCCACATCGCTTTTTTCCACAAAAAAAGCATCTTCATAAGAAAAAAACATTCCCCTGAGACCTGCAGGGGACTCCCCCGCTACTTCAGGGGCTCCCCGCGTTACTCCAGGGGCTTCACCTGCTATGTCAGAAGTCCCCTCATCGCTTCAGGGATTCCCCGCATTGTTTCAGGGGACACCCGCATTGTTTCAGGGGACACCCGCATTGTTTCAGGGGACACCCGCATTGTTTCAGGGATTACCCGCATTGCTTCATAGACTCCCCTCGTTGTTTCAGGGGACACCCGCATTGCTTCATAGACTCCCCTCGTTGTTTCAGGGGACACCCGCATTGTTTCAGGGGACACCCGTATTGCTTCAGGGGGACACCCGCATTGTTTCAGGGGATACCCGCATTATTTCAGGGATTCCCCTCGTTGCTTCAGGGGCAACCCGTATTGCTTCAGGGGACACCCGCATTGTTTCAGGGGATACCCGCATTGTTTCAGGGGATACCCGCATTGTTTCAGGGGATACCCGCATTGTTTCAGGGGATACCCGCATTGTTTCAGGGGATACCCGCATTGTTTCAGGGGATA
>Ga0233425_10000578_pt1 | contig 93474 bp, 91 predicted proteins | sample Watercolumn_Towu_2_FD_181712 | JGI IMG/M metagenome (GOLD analysis project Ga0233425, IMG submission 181712) | Freshwater microbial communities from Lake Towuti, South Sulawesi, Indonesia - Watercolumn_Towuti2014_140_MG | ecosystem: Environmental > Aquatic > Freshwater > Lake | place... | reverse complement strand
CGAGGTCGATGGCGTGATCCTCGGCCCGATCTCGCATCTCGAATATCCGCCGGCGGAGAAGGGCGGCACCAACGTTTCTGCCGCCTTCCGCGTCAAGCTCGACCTCTACGCGAACGTGCGTCCGGCGCGGAGCCGCGCCGGTCTGGGGCGGCCGATGGACCTCGTCATCATGCGCGAGTGCACCGAGGGCTTCTACCCGGACCGCAACATGTTCCGGGGCTCAGGGGAGTTCATGCCGGTGCCGGGCGTCGCGCTGTCGGTGCGCAAGATCACCGCGCACGCCTGCGAGCGCATTGCCCGTCGGGCCTTTGAACTTTCACTAAGAAGAAAAAAACTCGTTACGGCCGTGCACAAGGCCAACGTTTTCCGCGTTACCGACGGCCTGTACCTGGAGCAGGTGCGCGCGGTGGCGAAGGACTTCCCCGACGTGAAGCTCGAGGAGGAGATCGTCGACGCCATGGCGGCGAAGCTGGTGCGCCACCCCGAGCGCTACGATGTGGTGCTCGCCACCAACTTCTATGCCGACATCCTCTCCGACCTCGCCTCGGAGCTCTCGGGCTCGCTCGGCCTCGCCGGCTCGGTCAACGCCGGCGACGAACTCTGCGCCGCGCAGGCGCAGCACGGCTCGGCGCCCGACATCGCCGGCAAGGACATGGCAAACCCGACCTCGCTTATCCTGTCGGCGGCGATGCTGCTCGAGTGGATCGGCGAGAGGAAGGAAATGCCTGCCTGCTCAGAGGCGGGACGCGCGATCGACGCCGCGGTAGACCGGGCCCTGTCCCGGAAGGAATGCAGGACCGCCGACCTCGGCGGCAATCTCGGCTGTCGTGCCTTCGGAGCAGCGGTGGCCGGGGCGCTGTAGCTGCCGATGGCGATACACCTCGGCTAAATCGCCGACCGTCACTTCGCGTTCCTGTCCGGGGCAAACGTGCTGAGCCTCCGCACCTAGAGCAAGCCGCGTTCGGCGAAGGAGATGGCCTGGTTGCCCGCAACGACGAAATGGTCGAGCACCTTGATGTCGACCAGGGCCAGGGCCTCCTTGAGGTTGCGGGTGAGCAGCTCATCGGCCCGGCTGGGCTGGGCGGCGCCCGACGGATGGTTGTGGGCGAAGATCACTGCGGCGGCGTTGTTGCGCAGGCCGGCCTTGACGATCTCGCGGGGGTAGACCGAGGTCTGGGTGAGGGTGCCGCGGAAGATTTCCTCGCATTGGAGCGCACGGTGCTGGGCATCGAGCCAGATGCAGACGAAGACTTCGTGCTCGAGGCTCGCGATGCAGAGGCGCAGGTAGTCGCGCACTGCGCCAGGGGAGGTGAGGGCGCTTTCACCCTTCAATTGCTCTTTCAGGGATCGCCGGGCGAGTTCCAGTGCCGCCTCGAACTGGGCACGCTTGGCGGGGCCGAGTCCCTTCACGCCGGAGAGGTCTGCGCCGAAGAGGCCCGCCAGGCTCTTGAAGCGCTGCAGCAGCTCGCGGCCGAGCTCGACCGCGCTCTTGCCGCGGACACCGGTGCGCAGGAGCACCGCCAGCAGCTCCGCGTCGCTCAGCACCTTCGCACCCTGGGCAAGCAGCCGCTCGCGCGGGCGTTCGGAGGGCTGCCAGTCGAGAATCGACATAAGGTTTAGAATCCTCATCCCTTAACGCCCGGATTGCCGTCCCGATGACGTTGAAAGGAAAGAAGATTTTGCTCGGCCTGACCGGCGGCGTCGCTGCCTACAAGGCGGCCGAGCTCGCGCGCCTGATGGTGCGGGCGGGGGCCGACGTGCGCGCGGTGCTCACCCCGGCGGCAACGCATTTCATCGGCACCGCCACCCTGCAGGCGCTCACCGGGCAGACGGCGTGGAGCGATATGTGGGACGCGCGCGTCCCGGACAACATGGGGCACATCGAGCTCTCGCGCGACCGCGACCTGATCGTGGTGGCGCCGGCGAGCGCGGACTTCCTCGCCAAGCTCGCCAACGGCCTCGCCGACGACCTGTTGTCCACGCTGTGCATCGCGCGGCGCTGTCCGCTCATGGTCGCGCCGGCGATGAACGTGGAGATGTGGCAGAACGCCGCCACGCAGCGCAACGCCGCGCGATTGCGCGAGGACGGCGTGCTGCTCTCCGGGCCCGCCTCGGGTGACCAGGCCTGCGGCGAGATGGGCATGGGCCGCATGACCGAGCCGGCCGACGTGCTCGCGGATGTGCAGTTTTTTTTTCAGCCAAAACGGCTCGCCGGCCGGCGCGTCGTCGTCACGGCGGGCCCAACTGAAGAGCCGATCGACCCGGTCCGGGTCATCACCAACTCGAGCTCGGGCAAGATGGGCTATGCGGTCGCGCGCGCGGCGCGCGAGGCGGGCGCCGCGGTCACGCTGATCAGCGGGCCGGTCGCGCTCGAGACCCCCGCCGGTGTCGAGCGCGTCGACGTGCGCAGCGCTGACGACATGTTCGATGCGGTGAAGAGAGCGGTACGTGGCAGCGACGTGTTCATCTCTGTTGCGGCCGTAGCGGACTGGAAAGTGAAAGCGCCTTTCCGAAGAAAAATCAAGAAGATCAACGGCGCGCCGCCCACGCTCGAGTTCGTCGAAAACCCGGACATCCTCGCCTGGGTCGCGAAGCAGAAGAACGCGCCGTTCTGCGTCGGTTTCGCCGCCGAGAGCGAGCGCGTCGCCACCAACGCGCGCGCGAAGCGCGCGCGCAAGGGCATCCCGCTCATCGCCGCCAACCTCGCGCAGAAGGCGTTCGGCGCCGACGAGAACGCGATTACGCTATTCGACCGGAAAGGCGCGCATCCGCTCGGCCGTGGGCCGAAGCTCGAGCTTGCGCGCAAGCTCGTCGCCCACGTGGCGACGATGATCCCGAGAGGGAAGCGCTAAGCTAGGCTGTCGGCCCAGATCGTCCGGGCCCAGTTCCAGGCGAAAGTCCCCTCCGCTTCGCTGCGCGCCGCGGACACCCCGCCCGAGCCTTTGACGGCGATCAGGGTGCCCTGGCCGGCGTCCCACTGATGCACCGAGGACACGCGGATCGCTTCCTTCTCGGAAACGAAGCTGTAGCAGGTGTTCAGGATCTTCATGTCCGAAGGCGCGCGTCCGGCGAGCAGTTCGATGACGGCCGCCGCTGCGATCTTGGCGTGGTTGTTGGCCATGCTGCCCGACTTCGGCATGCCCGGCGCCGACAGCGTCGCGTCGCCGAGCACATGGATGCCGGGCACCTTCTTCGACTCCATCGTGCGCCAGTCGACGTCGCACCAGCGGTTGTTGGTCGTGATGAGGCCGGCCTGCATGGCAATGTTGCCCGCTCGGTGCGGGGGCACGACGTTCAGCACGTCGCCCTTCACGTCCTCGACTTCCAGCTTGACGGTCATCGTCTTCGCGTCGACACCGATCGCCTTGGCGTTGCCGCGGTACTCGAGCACCCCAGGGTAGAGGTCCTTCCAGGCGGCCTTGAAGAGCCCGCCCTTGGAGGTGACGTCCGGATTGGCGTCGAGCACGATGAGCTTCGAGCGTGGCTTCGCCCGCTTGAGGTACGCCGCGATCATGCTGGCGCGCTCGTAGGGGCCCGGCGGGCAGCGGTAGGGCGCTGCAGGGATCGAGAGCAGCACCACGCCGCCGTCGCGCAGGTCCTCGAGCTGGCGGCGCAGCGTCACGGTCTGCGGGCCGGCCTTCCAGGCGTGCAGCACGCGCCCTTCGTTCATTGCCGCCTCGTAGCCCTGCACGTCGTTGAAGGTGAAATCGATGCCGGGCGAGACGATCAGGCGCTCGTAGCCGATGTCGCTGCCGCTCGCGAGCCGCACCGACTTCTTTCCCGGGTCGATCGCCTGCGCCTCGTCGCGGATCACTTGGACGCCGTGCCGGCGCAGACCTTCGTAGCCGTGGCTGATCTCGGCCATGCCGGAGTAGCCCGCCAGCACGAGGTTCGAGATCGGGCAGGACACGAACTGGCTCTCGCGCTCGATCAGCACCACGTCGAGCTGCGGGCTCCAGAGCTTGACGTATTTGGCGGCGGTCGCGCCGCCGAAGCCGCCGCCGATCACCAACACGCGCGCCTTCGAGGGCACCGGCGTGGCGCAACCCGCGAGCCCGGCGAGCGAAGCCGCGCCGGCGTAAGTCAGGAATTCGCGTCTTTTCATGGCATCACCTCGGCTGCGCCGCGAACCACGCCGCCATCGCCTCGATCTGCGCGTCGGTGTAGCCCTTGGCGATCTGGTGCATGACGGTCGCCGGCCGCGTGCCGTCGCGAAACGCCCGCATCTGCGCGGCGATGTGGTCGCGCGGCAGGCCGGCGAGCGGGATCACCGGCGCGCCGGCGGCCGGCTTGCCGGCCGTGCCGTGACAGATCGCGCAGCCGGCGGCGAGATTGCGCCCCTGAGTGTCCTGGGCCGCAGCTGAAAAGGCGGCGAACGCCGCCATGGCGAATAGCGTTGCTCTCATACGATCCCTCCTCCTCTTTCCCGGTCAGGCGACCGGCTCTGCGGCGGCCGGCGGCGAGGCCGGCGCCTGCTCTTCGAACTTCAGGACGATCTTCTCGGCGGCGTCGACGTCGATCGTCACCCTGCCGCCGTGCACGAGCTTGCCGAAGAGCAGCTCGTCGGCGAGCGCGCGCCGGATCGTGTCCTGGATCAGGCGCGCCATGGGGCGCGCGCCCATCTGCGGGTCGAAGCCCTTCTTCGTCAGGTGCTCCTTCAGCGCCGCGGTGAAGGCGACTTCGACCTTCTTCTCGGCGAGCTGCTCCTCCAGCTGCATCAGGAACTTGTCGACCACGCGAAGAATGATGTCATGGTCGAGCGCGTTGAACGAGATGGTCGCGTCCAGCCGGTTCCTGAACTCCGGCGTGAACATCTTCTTGATCGCTTCCATCTCGTCGCCGGCCTTCATCGACGGTGTGAAGCCCATCGCGTTCTTGGCGAGCGACTCGGCGCCGGCGTTGGTCGTCATGACGATGACGATGTTGCGGAAGTCCGCCTTCCTGCCGTTGTTGTCGGTGAGCGTGCCGTGGTCCATCACCTGGAGCAGGATGTTGAAGATATCCGGGTGCGCCTTCTCGATCTCGTCCAGCAGCAGCACCGCGTAGGGCTTCTTGGTGATCGCCTCGGTCATCAGCCCGCCCTGCTCGAAGCCGACATAGCCCGGCGGCGCGCCGATCAGGCGGCTCACCGCGTGGCGCTCCATGTACTCCGACATGTCGAAGCGGATCAGCTCGATGCCCATGCAGTAGGCGAGCTGGCGCGCGACCTCGGTCTTGCCGACCCCGGTCGGGCCGCTGAAGAGGAAGTTGCCGATCGGCTTCTGCGGGTTGCCGAGCCCCGAGCGCGCCATCTTGATGGCGGCCGCGAGCGCGTCGATCGCCTTGTCCTGGCCGAACACCACGGCCTTCAGGTCGCGGTCCAGGTTGGCGAGCGCGCTGCGGTCGTCGGTCGAGACGCTCCTTGGCGGGATGCGCGCGATCTTGGCGATGATCTCCTCGATCTCGGATTTGCCGATCACCTTCTTCTGCCTGGCCTTCGGCTGGATGCGCTGCGCCGCGCCCGCTTCGTCGATCACGTCGATCGCCTTGTCGGGCAGGTGCCGGTCGTTGATGTACTTGGCCGAGAGCTCGGCCGCGGTCGAGAGCGCGTTGGCCGTGTACTTGATGTTGTGGTGCGCCTCGAAGCGGGTCTTCAGGCCCTTGAGGATCTCGACCGTCTCCTCGATCGAGGGCTCGACCACGTCGATCTTCTGGAAGCGGCGCGAGAGGGCGTGGTCCTTCTCGAACACGCCGCGGTACTCGATGTAGGTGGTGGCGCCGATGCACTTCAGCTGCCCGGTGGAGAGCGCGGGCTTGAGCAGGTTGGAGGCGTCGAGCGTGCCGCCCGAGGCCGCGCCCGCGCCGATCACGGTGTGGATCTCGTCGATGAAGAGGATCGCGTGCGGATTGTCGACGAGCTGCTTCAGCACCGCCTTGAGGCGCTGCTCGAAGTCGCCGCGGTACTTGGTGCCGGCGAGCAGCGCGCCCATGTCGAGCACGTAGACGGTGGACTTCTCGAGCAGCTCGGGGACGTCTCCCTCGACGATGCGGCGCGCGAGGCCCTCGGCGATCGCGGTCTTGCCGACGCCGGCCTCGCCGACGAGCAGCGGGTTGTTCTTGCGGCGCCTGCACAGCGTCTGCACGACGCGCTCGAGCTCCCGGTCGCGGCCGATGAGCGGGTCGATCTTTCCGGCGAGCGCCTGCGCGTTGAGGTTCTGCGTGTAGTTGTCGAGCGGGCTGTTGGCCGTCTCGGCCTGTGCTTCCTGCTCGTTCTCCTGCTCGCCCTTGCCCTGCGCCGGCTGCGGAGTCTTGGTGATGCCGTGCGAGATGTAGTTGACGACGTCCAGCCGCGTGATGCCCTGCTGCTGGAGGAAGTAGACCGCGTGCGAGTCCTTCTCGCCGAAGATCGCGACCAGCACGTTCGCGCCGGTAACCTCCTTCTTGCCGGAAGACTGCACGTGCAGGATGGCGCGCTGGATGACGCGCTGGAAGCCGAGCGTAGGCTGGGTGTCGACCTCGCGGTCGGCAGCGATGCGCGGGGTCTGCTCCGAAACGTGCTGGCTAAGGCTCTTCTTCAGCTCGTCCAGGTTGGCGCCGCAGGAGCGCAGCACCTCGGCGGCCGTCGGGTTGTCCAGGAGCGCGAGCAGCAGGTGCTCGACCGTGATGAACTCGTGGCGCTTCTGCCGCGCCTCTACGAACGCCATGTGCAGGCTGACTTCGAGTTCCTGGGCAATCATGTCAAGTTTCCTTTACCTACGTCTCCTCCATCACGCACTGCAACGGGTGCTGGTGCTTACGCGAGTACGACGCCACCAGCTGCACTTTCGTCGAGGCCACGTCCCTAGGATACACGCCGCAGACCCCGATACCTTCACGATGCACCTTCAGCATGACCTGGGTCGCGCGCTCCCTGGTCATGGCGAAAAACTTCTGCAGCACCACGACCACGAACTCCATCGGCGTGTAGTCGTCGTTCAGCAGCATGACCTTGAACATCGGCGGCGGCTTGAGCTTCGCCTTCTTCGCCTCGAGTACCGCGTCGTCCCTGTGCTGCATGGAACATCCATGTCGTCCGGTCCGTTTCTATCCTAATCAAAGCAATAGGGTAGCGCAAACCCGCACCACTGCAGAAACGCGCGATTTTTCACAAGGATGACGAAGTCGGCGCCCCTTGACGGACTTCTGGAAGGCGCGTACAAACCGCCAAATGTTTGGATTCAGGCTCTAGGCAGCCCGGTTTCAAGCATGGACCGGGCGGGGAGTCCGGAATCGACAATCACAGGAGAGGGAAGGTTCGATGGCTACAGGCACCGTGAAGTGGTTCAACGACGCGAAAGGCTACGGGTTCATCACGCCGGATGACGGCAGCGAGGACCTGTTTGCGCATTTCTCGGCGATCAACATGCAGGGCTTCAAGTCCCTGAAAGAGGGACAGAAGGTCAGCTTCGATGTCGTGCAGGGCCCGAAGGGGAAGCAAGCCTCGAACATCCAGAAGCAGGGATAGAAAGAACCCGCCTACAGAAAAGCCGCCCTCGGGCGGCTTTTTTTTCCGCGCTCAGCGCGCGAGCGCGTCGATCGCGGCGTTGAAGGTGGCGCTGGGCCGCATCACCGGCCCGGCCTTGGCCGGGTTGGACGCATAGTAGCCGCCGATGTCGGCGGGCTTTCCCTGCACCGCGTTCAGCTCGTCGACGATCTTCTTTTCGTTCTCCGCCAGGCTCTTTGCCAGCGGCGCGAAGTAGGCCTTCAGCTCGGCGTCCTCGGCTTGCGCGGCGAGCGCCTGCGCCCAGTACATCGCGAGATAGAAATGGCTGCCGCGGTTGTCGAGCTGGCCGGTCTTGGGCGAGGGCCCCTTGTTGGTGTCGAGCAGCTTGCCGGTCGCCTCGTCCAGCGTCCTCGAGAGGACCATGGCCTTCTTGTTGTGGTGCTTGAAGGCGACGTCCTCCAGCGAGACGGCGATCGCCATGAACTCGCCGAGCGAATCCCAGCGCAGGTGGTTTTCCTCGGTCAGCTGCTGCACGTGCTTCGGCGCCGAGCCGCCGGCGCCGGTCTCGAACATCGCGCCGCCCGCCATGAGCGGCACGATCGACAGCATCTTGGCGCTGGTGCCGAGCTCCATGATCGGAAAGAGATCGGTCAGGTAGTCGCGCAGGATGTTGCCGGTCACCGAGATCGTGTCCTTGCCGCGGATCACGCGCTCGCAGGTGAAGCGCATGCCGCGCACCTGCGACATGATCTGGATGTCGAGGCCGGCGATGTCGTGGTCCTTCAGGTAGCGGCGCACTTTCTTGATCAGCTCGTTCTCGTGCGGGCGGTACTCGTCCAGCCAGAACACCGCGGGCGTGTTCGACTGGCGCGCGCGCGTGACGGCGAGCTTCACCCAGTCGCGGATCGCCGCGTCCTTGGTCTGGCACATGCGCCAGATGTCGCCGGTCTCGACGTTCTGCTCCATCAGCACGTGGCCGTCCTGGTTGTCGACGATACGCGCGACGCCGTTCTCCAGGATCTCGTAGGTCTTGTCGTGCGAGCCGTATTCCTCCGCCTGCTGCGCCATCAGGCCGACGTTCGGCACGGTGCCCATCGTCTTCGGGTCGAACGCGCCGTTGGTCTTGCAGAAGTTGATGACCTCCTGGTAGATGCGCGCGAAGGTCGACTCGGGCAGCACCGCCTTGGTCTCGTACATCTTGCCGTCCGGGCCATAGGCGAGTCCGCCGGCCCGGATCATCGCCGGCATCGAGGCGTCCACGATGACGTCGTTCGGGTTGAACAGGTTGCTGATGCCCTTAGCCGAATCCACCATCATCAGGCGCGGCCCCTTCGCCTCGCAGGCCTTGATGTCGGCCTCGATCTCCCTGCGCTTCGCCTCCGGCAGCGTCTTGATCTTGTCCAGCACGCTGGCGAAGCCGTTGTTGACGTTGACGCCCAGCTCGGCGAAGAGCTTGCCGTGCTTGTCGAAGAGATCCTTGTAGAAGACGCGCACGGCGTGGCCGAACACGATCGGGTGCGAGACCTTCATCATGGTCGCCTTGACGTGCAGCGAGAACAGCAGGTCGTGCTTCTTGCAGTGCTCGATCTCCTTCTCGAAGAAGGCGCACAGCGCTTTCTTGCTCATGTACATGCTGTCGATCACCTCGTCCTCCAGCAGCGGCACCGAGGGGCGCAGCACGATGGTCTTGCCGCTCTTCGTCACGAGGTCCATGCGCACGTCGCATGCGTGCGACAGCGTCATTGATTTTTCGCCGTGGTAGAAGTCGCCGCCGTGCATGTGCGCGACGTGGGTACGGGAGGCCGGATCCCACGGCGACATCGAATGCGGGTTCTTGCGTGCGTAGTTCTTCACCGAGGCCGGCGCGCGCCGGTCCGAGTTGCCCTCGCGCAGCACCGGGTTGACCGCGCTGCCGAGCACCTTCGAGTACCTCGCCCGGATCTTCTCCTCTTCCTCGGTCTTCGGGCTCTCCGGATAGTCCGGCATCTTGTAGCCCTTGCCTTGCAGCTCCTTGATCGCGGCGGTGAGCTGGCCGACCGGCGCGCTGATATTGGGCAGCTTGATGATGTTGGCTTCCGGCTTGAGCGTGAGCTTGCCGAGCTCCGACAGGGTGTCCGGAATACGCTGCTCGGGCGTCAGGGCCTCGGGAAACTGCCCCAGGATGCGGGCCGCCACGGAGATGTCGCTTTCCTCGATCTCGATCCCCGCCGGCCGCGTGAAGGCACGCAGGATGGGCAGCAGGGAATAGGTGGCGAGGCGCGGCGCCTCGTCGGTCAGGGTGTAGACGATCTTGGGTTTCGCAGTGGTCATTTGCGGGATCGGCGGGTGGCGCGGGAAAACGCGGATTATAAGAGCTTGAGGTCGAACGCCCGCTCGGTGAACCAGAGAGCCGCGATCAGCGCGATCGCGGCGGAGCCCCCGGTGAACAGCAGCAGCCGATAAAGCCACGTGCCGCGCAGGGCGTACGCGAGCGGCAGGAACGCGGCCACGATGGCGAGCTGCCCTGCCTCGACGCCGAGGTTGAAGCCGACCAGGGAGAGCAGCAGCGCGCCCTGCGGCAGCCCCAGGTCGGCGAGCACGCTCGCGAAGCCGAAGCCGTGGACCAGGCCGAAGCCGAAGGCCACCGCCCAGCGCCGGCCGCCGACCACCGGCCAGAGGTTGTTGAGGGCGGCGAGCACCACCGAGAGCGCGATCGCCGACTCGACCAGGCGCGAGGGCAGCTGGAGGACGCCGAGCGCGGCGCACGACAGCGTGATCGAGTGCGCCACGGTGAACGAGGTCACTACCTTGAAGACATCCCAGAACGCGCTGCCAAAGCGCTCCACCGGACGCCAGTTCCGGCTCCTCGGAACTAGGACCGAAGGCAGCAGCAGCGACAGCAGGAAAAGCACGTGATCGATGCCGATCCAGATGTGGTGCACGCCTTCCCCCAGGTACTCGACGAACTGCCGCAGGCGCGAGCTCTCGCCGGCGCGGAAGGCGGCGCTCGGGCGCTCGGGCGAGAGCACGCCGGTTTGCACCGGGCCGTCGCCGCGCTCGAAGCGCAGCAGCCCGCGATGCGTCGGATCGAGATCGAAGAACAGGTTGTAGGCGATCTCCAGCGAGGCGGCGGGCCGCTCGCCGCAGTCCGCATCGAAACGCAGCACCGCGTAGGCGCCATCGCTGTGCTCGTCGACCAGAAGATCCCTTGCCACGAGCGTGCAGGACTTTTCGTTCGCAAGGATGCGCAGGCGGGAAAGGGTGTACGTTTCGAGCTCCTTGCGCTTCGCCTTCAGCTCGCCCCAGGTGATTTCGCCGTTGCCGTCGGCGTCGAGGCCGAACGCGAATTCCAGGTCGCGCAGCGCGATGTCCCACTGGCCGAGCACCGCCGCGCCTTCGACGCGCAGCGCGAGGAAGCTGTCGCTGGGCTTGTGCGCCAGCGCGGCGCCGGCGGCGCACAGCAGAAGAAGGACGAGGAACCTCACTTGAGGGCTTTCGCCTGCGCGGCGAGGCGGCGAAACCTTTCCTCCTCGAAGCCGCTGTCTTCCAGCCACTTCAGGGCGGGGGCGGCGGCCGCAGGGTCGCGCGCAGCGAGGGCGGCTTCCAGCAGCACCAGCGCGTCGCGCGGCTCGCGCTGCGTCCTGTAGTTTTCGCTCGCCGCGGCGAGCGCCGCGCGCGCGTCGCCCTTGAGATCGAGCAGGTAGCGCGCCTCCTCCTGCAGATGCAGGCGCTCGCCGCGCAGCCCGGCTTCGGCGAAGCGCGCGCCGAGCGTGCGCGCGTGCGCGACGGCTTCTGGCAGGCCGAGGGCGCGCCCGGCGAGCGCAAGGCGCAGCAGCAGGGTGTCCGAGCGCGCCCAGCGCTTGAGCAGCGCCACGACGTCCTTCGCCCGTCTTTGCTCGAGCAGGAAGTCGGCGTAGGCGGCAAGCAGGAAGTTGTCGTCCACGCCGAGCGCGAGCGCGGCCTTGAAGTGGCGCTCGGCTGCCGCGGCATCACCGGTGCGCCAGGCCATCTCGGCGAGGCGCGTGCGCACCCAGAGCGCGAATTGCGGCGCCACGTCGGCGCGCGCCGCGAGCGCCGCAGCGAGGCGCTCGTGCGCCTGCCGCGCCCGGCCGGTGGTCGCGTCCACGTACGCGGCGCAGGCCGTGGCGTGCAGCACGGTCGCGTGCTCGGCGAGCAGCTCGCACTCGCGCCGTGCGGCGGCGTAGTCGGCGCGCACCATGAAGATCGCGGCGCGCCAGGCGCGCGCTTCGGTGTTCGCCGGCTCGGCCTTGAGCGCCAGCTCGAAGTTCGCGAGTCCGCGCGCGAAATCGTGGCGGTACTGGCGCACCAGGCCGTGCAGGACGAGCAGCTCGGCGGGTGTCGGCGCGGCTTCGGGCCAGCGGCGCAGGACAGCTTCCGCGTAGCCGACGTAGCGCGGGTCACCCTCGGCCATGGCGAGCTCGAAGTAGCGGCGCGCGAGTCGGGCCGCCGCGGCCGCATCGTCCGGCGCCAGGGCTGCGGCGGCGCGCAAGCGGCGCAGCTCGACGGCGGACGGGTCGCCTGCCTTGACCGGCAGGCGCTCGAGCACCGTGGCGTAGTCCTTCGGAACGTGCGGCGCGGTGCCGGCCGCAAGGGGGGAGGCGAAGGCAATGGCGGCCGCAATCCAGCGCAATCTCACGGCGGGAACATTCCTGAAAAAACAACAGCTTACCACGGTTTGATGGCAATTTTCTTTTTGTCTACAATGAGTTGCGTGGGGAGGTCCCACAGGAAAACAAGGCGGGGTGGCCGCTAGAACGGTCAGCCTTCTCGTGCGCCGCGCGTTTTCCGATGCGGGGGCACGGCGGCAACTCGTTGCGTCACCCCGTTTTCTTACCAACACTAGGAGATTGAAATGACCAAGCTGCTGTCGATGATTATGGCTGCGATGTTTGCGGTCGTGAGCGTGAACGCCATTGCCGCCTCGCACGCCGCGGGCGACAAGGACAAGAAGATGGAGAAGAAGAAGGACGAGAAGAAGAAGGTCGAGAAGAAGAAGGACGAGAAGAAGAAGGACGAGAAGAAGAAGGACAAGAAGTAAGCCGTCGTCCGCGCAATACCGGAAAAGGCAGGGTCGATTCCCTGCCTTTTTCTTTTTCAGCCATGCGCCGCGCGCTCGCCGTCTCCTTCGCCGCATTCGCCGCAGCCGCGGGCGCACAGCTCGCGGTCACCGAGCTGACGGTCGGCATGCACCGCATCCGCGCCGAGGTGGCCGACAACCCTGCCACGCGCGAGCGCGGCCTGATGCACCGCGAGTCGATGGCGCCCAACGCCGGCATGGTGTTCGTGTTCGACGTGGACCGGCTGCATTGCATGTGGATGAAGAACACGCTGATCCCGCTCTCGGTCGCCTTCATCGACGCGTCCGGCGCGATCCTGAACATCGCCGACATGCAGCCGCACAGCGAGCAGTCGCACTGCGCGGCGAAGCCCGCGCGCTATGCGCTCGAGATGAACCAGGGCTGGTTCGCCGAGCGCGGCGTCAAGCCGGGCGCGAAGCTGCGCGGCCTGGAGAAGCTGGCGCCGCGCTAGTCAGTGCGAGTGGCGGTGATGGATGTCCGGGTAGTGCGGGTGACAGCGCACCATCCGGCCATGACCATGCAGATGCGTGTGGGGCTCGGCGCCGTCCTGCCCGCCGTGGCCGTGCTGGTGATGCTCGTCGTGCACGTGGCTGTGCTCGTGCTCGAGCGGCTCGTGCACGTGCTCATGGGCGTGGCACTCGCTCAGGTGCAGCCAGACGCCGAACGCGACCAGCGGCAGCCCGGCCCAGAAGGTCCACGCCGGCGCCTCGCCGAGCACAAGCAGCGCGAGCGCGATACCGGCGAAAGGCGCGGTCGAGAAATAGGCCCCGGTTCGTGCCGCGCCGAGCTCGCGCAGCGCAACCACGAAGAGCACGAGGCTTGCGCCGTAGCCGACAAGGCCGATCAACGCCGCCGCGCCCGCCTGTGCCGCGCCTGGCCAGACCGCGCCAGAGGCAGCCGCGATCGCCAGGTTGACCGCGCCGGCGGCGATTCCCTTGATCGCCGCGATCGTTACCGGATCGCCGGCCGAGACCTTGCGCGTGAGGTTGTTGTCGATCGCCCAGGCAAGGCAGGCGGCAGCCACCAGCAGCGCACCCGCGCCGACGCCGCCGAGCGCGCCGGACTCGAAGCAAGCGAGCGCGCCGCCCGCGACGATCAGGACTATGCCGAGCGCGATTCGGCGGTCGAAGTTCTCACGGAACACGAACCACGCGATCAAGGCGGTGAAGACACCCTCCAGGTTGAGCAGCAGCGAAGCCGTGGACGCTGCTGTTGCCGCGAGCGCGAGCACGAACAGCACCGGACCTGCAACTCCGCCCGCGAGCACCGCGCCGGCGAGCCACGGCGCGTCCGCGGGGCGCAAGGGCGCGCCGCGTTGGCGTCGCAAGAGGATCCACAGGGCAAGGCCGATGCCGCTGCCTGCGTAGAGCAAGCCGGCAAGGAGGAAGGCAGGCAGCTCGCCGGCGAGAACCTTCGCCGCCGGCGTGCTGGCGCCGAACAACAGCGCCGCGGCGAGCGCGTACGCGATCGCGCGGCGCGAGGGCAGGGCTACCGGCTCAGAAACCGCCGTGGCTTTGCGCGGCCATGCAGTACAGCATCGGGATCGACAGCATGGTGTTGAAGCGCGAGGTCGCGCCGGCCAGCTTGGCCGCCGCGGCCTTCGCAGTCGCATCCACCTGCACGATGCCGAGCGCCTTCTGCTGGTTCGGCCAGATGATGAACCAGACGTTGAACGCCATGAGCAGCGCGAGCCACATGCCGACGCCGATCGGGCGCGCGCCGGGCGCGAGCGTCAGCGCCTGCACGATGTAGCCGCCCATCCACGCGAGCAGCAAGCCGGTGACCACCGTCGCCGCCGCCGCCCAGCGGAACCACCACAGCGCGCGCGGCGCGATCACCTTGCTCACCGCCGGCTTCTGATCGTCGGGAATCTGCGGCATCGAAGGGGTCTGCACGAAGTTGAAGTACCAGAGCAGGCCGATCCACATCACCCCCACGACGATGTGCAGCCAGCGCATGAAGAACGTCCAGTACTCGTGGGTGCCCATCATGTTGTGGGTGCCCGCGACGCCCATCATGACGACCAGGATGACGACGCCTGCGATGATCGTATTGCGGAGGGAAGAGAAGAATGCGGCCATCTGCGTCTCCTTTTGCTTTTCTATGGAGAGGGCAAGAAGTTTATCACGTCTCGCGCAGGGCCCTCGGCACGCCGCTCGCGACGTCGCGCTCGAGCTGCTGGCTGTAGGCCGACATGGCGTAGCAGAAGACGAAGTACACCGCCGAGGCGAACAGGTAGGCCTCGACGCCGAAGCCCGACCAGGCGGGGTCCTGCAGCGACACCTTGATCGTGCTCAGCAGGTCGAAGAGGCCGATGATCAGCACGAGCGAGGTGTCCTTGAACAGCGCGATGAACGTGTTCATCAGCGGGGGGATCGAGACGCGCAACGCCTGCGGCAGGATGACGAAGAGCGTGCGCTTCCAGTAGCCCAGGCCTAGCGCGTCGGCCGCCTCGTACTGGTGGTGCGGCACCGCCTGCAGGCCACCGCGGACGGTTTCGGCGAGGTAGGCGGCGATGAAAAGGATGAGCGCGAGCTGCGCGCGCAGCAGCTTGTCAACGGTTACCCCCGCCGGCAGGAAGAGCGGCAGCATCACGGAGGCCATGAAGAGCACGCTGATCAGCGGTACGCCGCGGATCAGCTCGATGCAGCCGACGCACAGCGCGCGCACCACCGGCAGCGACGAGCGCCGGCCGAGCGCGAGCAGGATCGCGAGCGGGAAGGCGAGCGCGCAGCCGAATGTGGCGAGGATCAGCGTCAGGATCAGCCCGCCCCAGCGCTCGTTCTCGACGTAGGGCAGGCCGAGCGCGCCGCCCCACATGAGGAAGCCGATCACAGACAGGCCGGCGATCCAGATGAGTGACAACCACCATCTCCAGAAAATCTTCATTGCACTGATGATCCAAAGTAAAACCAGCAACAAGCTCGCCGCTGCGGGGCGCCAGTGCTGCTCGAAGGGATAGGTGCCGAAGAGGATGAAGCGATGCTTCTCGCCGATGAACGCCCAGCAGGCGCCGCGGCCCTGCGCGTCGCGGCAGGCGCGCGGGTCGTCCGCGCGCCAGATCGCGTCCACGAACGCCCACTCGAAGAAAGGCGGCAGGTACGCCAGCGCCAGCCAGACGATGACGAGCGTCGCGATGCCGCTCGGCCAGCTGGAGAAGAGGTTTTCCTTCAACCACTTCATCGCGCGGCCCCGCGCAGCGCGATGCGCCGGTTGTACCAGTTCATGAACGCCGAGATCGACAGGCTGATGGTCAGGTACACCGCCATGATCACGGCGATGCCCTCGATCGCCTGGCCGGTCTGGTTCATGGTGGTGTTCGCGACCGACACCAGGTCCGGGTACCCGATCGCCACCGCGAGCGAGCTGTTCTTCGTGAGGTTCAGGTACTGGCTCGTCATCGGCGGCACGATGAGGCGGAGCGCCTGCGGCAGGATGATGTAGCGCAGCGCACCGCGGCGCTCGAGCCCCATCGAGTACGCGGCGTCGACCTGGCCGCGCGGCACGGACAGCACGCCCGCGCGCACGATTTCGGCGATGAAACCGGCCGTGTAGGTCACCAGGCCGATGAGCAGCGCGGCGAACTCCGGGGTGAGCGCCATGCCGCCCGAGAAATTGAAGCCCGAGAGCACCGGCACGTCGCCCGGCAGCGGCAGGAAGATGCCGCGGTTGGAGAGGAACACGCCCGGCAGGGGATTGAGCGCGTCCTCGGGCCCGGGCAGGCTCTCCGAGATGATCGTGTACCAGAAGAAGAGCTGCACGAGCAGCGGAATGTTGCGCACCGTCTCGACGTAGCCCGCCGCCAGCTTCGAGAGCAGCCAGTTCGGCGACAGGCGCGCGAGCCCGACAAGGGTGCCGAGGAAAGTCGCGAAGAGGATGCCGGCCAGCGCGACGCGCGCCGTGTTGGCAAGGCCGACACCGAGGGCGCGCAGGTAGGTGTCCGCCGCGCTGTAGGCGATCGAGCTGGTTTCGCCGATCTCGAAGCCCGCCTCGCGCGCAAGGAAGGCGAAGCCGCTCGCGATCTTTCGCGCCTCCAGGTTCTGCGCGGTGTTGGAGGCGAAATACCACAGCACCAGGCCGACTGCGGCGAGCAGTCCGGCCTGGGCGAGCCAGCTTTTCTTCAAGCTAGCGGATGGGAGGCGCGTACATCAATCCGCCCTGGGTCCAGAGCTTGTTGATGCCGCGGTCGAAGCCGAGCGGCTTGAGGTTGGTGTCGAAGGACTCGCCGTAGTTGCCGACCTGCTTGACGATGTTCAGCGCCCACTTGTTGTCCAGGCCGAGCATCTTGCCGATGTCGCCGCTCGCGCCGACGAAGCGCTGGACCGCGGGATTGGCGCTCGAGGCCTGCTGGTCGATGTTCTTCGACGAAAGCCCCAGCTCCTCGGCCTCGATCATCGCGAACAGCGCCCACTTGACCACGTCGAACCAGCGGTCGTCGCCGTGGCGCACGGCCGGCCCGAGCGGCTCCTTGGAGATCACTTCCGGCAGGATCACGTGGTCCTCGGGCTTGGGCGCGCGCGAGGAGCGAACCGAGACTAGGCCCGAGACGTCGGTCGTGTACACGTCGCAGCGGCCGGCGAAGTAGGCGTTGATCACTTCCTCGAGCTTCTCGATCACCACCGGCTTGAAGGTCATCTTGTTGGCGCGGAAGTAGTCGGCGAGGTTGAGCTCCGTCGTGGTGCCGGGTTGCACGCACACGGTGGCGCCGTTCAGCTGCTTGGCGCTCGTGATGGTGCGCGCCGCCTTGCCCTTGGCGGCCTTCTTGCCTTCAGCGGAGACGCCGCCCTTGCGCACCATGAAGCCCTGGCCGTCGTAGTAGTTCACGCCGACGAAATTGAGGCCGAGGCTGGTGTCGCGCGTGATCGTCCAGGTGGTGTTGCGCGAGAGCACGTCCACCTCGCCCGATTGCAGCGCGGTGAACCGCTGCTGCGCGGTGAGCGGCGTGTAGCGCACCTTGGAGGCGTCGCCGAACACGGCCGCGGCGATCGCCTTGCACAGGTCGACGTCGATGCCTTTCCAGACGCCCTGCGAATCGGGCTGCGAGAAGCCGGCGAGGCCGACGTTGACCCCGCATTGCACGTAGCCTTTCTTCTGCACTGCCTCGAGCGTCGACTGGGCGTGCACGGCCGAAGCGCCGACGAGAGCAGCCATCGCAACGATCATTCGTTTCATGGGTTCCTCCTCCGATTTCGCGCTATTCTAGCCTCGTGCCCAGGCTTGCCGCCAACCTTTCGTTGTTGTTTCCCCAGATCCCGTTTCCGGAGCGCTTCGCCGCCGCCGCGAAAGCCGGCTTCAAGTATGTCGAATACCAGTTTCCGTACGCTTTTGGCAGCGCACGCGAGATCGCGGAGCGCGCGCGCGGGGCGGGAGTGGAAGTCGTCCTGCACAACCTCCCTGGTGGAGACGCTGCCAAAGGCGACCGCGGCATCGCCTGCCTGCCGAATCGCGTCGCGGAGTTCCGCGAGGGCGTCGAGCGCGCGATCGAGTACGCGAGGGCGGCGGGCTGCCTGCGCCTGAACACGCTCGCCGGCGTCGCGCCGGAGGGCGTGGCGAAAGAGAAGCTGCGCGAGACGCTGATCGAGAACCTGCGCTTCGCCGCCGACAAGCTCAAGGCCGCGGGCCTGACGCTGCTCACCGAGCCGTGCAACCCCCGCACGATCCCCGGCTTCTTCCTCTCCGGCTCGAAGGACGGCATCGAGATCATCGACGCGGTGCGCGCGCCGAACCTCCTGCTCCAGTACGACATCTTCCACATGCAGATCGTCGAAGGCGACCTCGCCAGGACGATCGAGCGCCTGCTGCCGCGCATCGGCCACATGCAGCTCGCCGACGTTCCCGACCGCCACGAGCCTGGCACCGGCGAGATCAACTACGGCTGGCTGCTCGCGGAGATCGACCGGCTCGGCTACCAGGGCTGGATCGGCTGCGAGTACCTCCCCAGGGGCGACACGTTGCAAGGACTGGCGTGGGCCAAGCCCTACCTAAAGTAGAGCTGCAGAAGAGAGTGGCCGGCGCGCTTCGGGAGTTCCTGCCCGCGCGCGCGGTGCTGTGGCAGGAAGAGGACACGCGCCCCTACGAGTGCGACGGCCTCACCGCGTACCGCAACGTGCCGATGGTGGTCGCGCTGCCCGAGACCGAGCAGCAGGTGCAGCAGATCTTGAGGGTTTGTTTTTCTCTAGGAGTCCCCGTAGTCCCACGCGGAGCCGGCACGGGGCTCTCGGGCGGGGCGCTGCCGCCGGGGGACGGCGTGCTGCTGTCGCTCGCCAAGTTCATGCGCGTGCTGCGCATCGATCCGCTCGCGCGCGTCGCGGTGGTGCAGCCCGGCGTGCGCAACGCGGCGATCTCGGACGTCGCCGCGCCGTTCGGCCTGTACTACGCGCCCGACCCTTCGAGCCAGATCGCGTGCACGATCGGCGGCAACGTCGCCGAGAACTCGGGCGGCGTGCACTGCCTGAAATACGGCCTGACGGTCCACAACCTGCTGCGCGTCAGGGGCTACACGATCGAGGGCGAGCCGGTGGATTTCGGCTCGGAAGCGCTCGATTCGGCCGGCTTCGACCTGCTCGCGCTCGTGATCGGCTCCGAGGGCCTGCTCACGGTGACGACCGAGGTGACGGTGAAGCTGCTGCCGAAGCCCGAGGCTGCGCGCGTGGTGATGGCCTCGTTCGACGACGTGCAGAAGGCGGGCGATGCGGTCGCGGCGGTGATCGCGGCCGGCATCGTGCCCGCGGGCCTCGAGATGATGGACCAGCCGGCGACGCGCGCGGTCGAGGAGTACGCGCGCTCGGGCTACGATCTCGAGGCCGCGGTGATCCTGCTTTGCGAATGCGACGGCATGCGCGCCGAGGTTGAGGCCGAGATCGGGAGGGTGAAGGAGGTGCTCGCGCGCGCCGGCGCGACGCGCATGACGGTGTCACGCGACGAGGCCGAGCGGCTGCGCTTCTGGGCCGGCCGCAAGGCGGCGTTCCCCGCGGTGGGGCGCATTTCGCCCGACTACTACTGCATGGACGGCACCATCCCGAGGAAGCGCCTGGGCGAGGTGCTGCGCTTCATCGCCGGGATGGAGAAGAAGTACGGCCTGCGCTGCCCGAACGTGTTCCACGCGGGCGACGGCAACCTGCATCCGCTCATCCTCTTCGACGCGAACGACCCCGACCAGCTGCGGCGCACCGAGGCGTTCAGCGCCGAGGTGCTGGAGAAATGCGTCGCGGTCGGCGGCACCATCACCGGCGAGCACGGCGTGGGCGTGGAGAAGATCGACCAGATGTGCGTGCAGTTCGGCGCGGCCGAGCTCGAGACCTTCCACGCCGTGAAGCGCGCCTTCGACCCGAAGGGGCTGCTCAATCCCGGCAAGGCGGTGCCGACGCTCGCGCGCTGCGCCGAGTTCGGCCGCCGGCACGTGCATGTCGCGGATCGGGTGCAGCACGCAGGATTGCCGAGGTTTTAGTTCTTGGTTTCCGAATTCGCAAAAACAATTCTTGAAGCAAAAGCATCAAACCGTCCGCTGCGGATCCGCGGCGGCGGCAGCAAGGATTTCTACGGCAACGAGCCGCGCGGCGAGCTGCTGGAGACGCGCGGCTACGCCGGCATCGTCGATTACGAGCCGACGGAGCTCGTTGTCACGGCGCGCTGCGGGACTTTGCTTTCCGATCTCGAAAAAAACCTTCGGGAGGAAGACCAATACCTTCCCTTCGAGCCTCCTCATTTCGGCGCGGGGGCGACGCTCGGGGGCTGCGTGGCCGCAGGTCTTTCGGGGCCGCGGCGAGCGAGCGCCGGCGCGCTGCGCGACTTCGTGCTCGGCGCGAGGATCATCGACGGCGCCGGCCGCGAGCTCGGCTTCGGCGGCCGCGTGATGAAGAACGTCGCCGGCTACGACGTCTCGCGGCTGCTCGCCGGCTCGCTCGGCACGCTCGGGCTGATCCTCGAGGTCTCGCTCAAGGTGCTGCCGAAGCCCGCGAGCGAGCTCACGCTCGGGCTCGAGATGCCGCAAGCGCGGGCACTTGGGAGCCTGAACCGGTGGGCCGGGCAGCCGCTGCCGATTTCAGCAAGCGCATGGCAGGACGGCGAGCTGTGGCTGCGGCTCTCGGGCACGACCGCGGCGCTCGCGGCCGCCGCGGAGCGCATCGGCGGCGAGCGGCTCGACGGTGGCGCCGCCGACGCGCTCTGGCGCGACGTGCGCGAGCAGTCAGCGCCGTTTTTCGCGGGCGAGGCGCCGCTCTGGCGCCTGTCGGTGCCCTCGCACGCGGCGCAGATCGAGCTGCCGGGTACCCAGCTCGTCGAGTGGGGCGGGGCGCTGCGCTGGCTGAAGTCGAACGCCGACGCGGCGACGGTGCGGGCGGCCGCCGCGCGCGCCGGCGGGCACGCGACGCTCTTCCGCGCGAAGGACAGGTCGACGCCGGCGTTCGCGCCCCTCTCTCCGGCGCTGGAGCGGCTGCACCGCGAGCTGAAGGCGGCGTTCGACCCGGCCGGAATCCTCAACCCGGGCCGGCTCTACGGCGGGCTCTAGGCTTTGATCCGCTTCTTCTTCAGCGCCTCGGCCGCGGCGCGCACTTCCGCAGCGAAGACCGAGTCTGGAAAGCGCGCGAGCAGGCGCTCATACAGCTGGGCGGCAAGCTGCGGCTCGCCAGCGTCTGCTGCCTTGCGCGCGGAGTCGAACAGGAGCTGCTGTGTCTCGAGCGAGCTCGACGGCGCCGGCCCCGAGGGCGCAGGCACAGGCATCGGTGGAGCGGCGGGCGCCGGGGCGGCCGCGCCGGCGCGACGCGTCTCCATGAAAGCGGCAAAGCGCGCCTCCTGGGTGCGCTCGCGCTCGCGCGCCTTTTGCACGACCCGCCAGCACAGGAACGCGATGCCACCCAGGCAGCCGGCAATGACCAGCCAGATGACCGTCTGCATGCGGACGGCAGTATAGCGATGCAGACCGCGCTCGCAACGGAGTACCGCGACACGCCCGAAGGACGCGAGGCGGACGCGATCCTGCGCAAATGCGTGCACTGCGGCTTCTGCACTGCGACCTGCCCGACCTACCAGCTGCTCGGCGACGAGCTCGACGGCCCGCGCGGCCGCATCTACCTCATCAAGCAGGTGCTCGAGGGCGCCGCGCCGACGGCGAAGACGCGCCTGCACCTCGACCGCTGCCTTACCTGCCGCTCGTGCGAGACCACGTGCCCCTCCGGCGTGCAGTACGGCCGCCTCGCCGACATCGGCCGCGCGATCGTGGAGGAGAAGGTGCCGCGGGGCTTCGTGGAACAGTCGTTCCGCAAGCTCCTGTCATCCGTCCTGACGCGAACGAGCCTTTTCGGTTTTTTCCTGGCGATGGGGAGGATCTTCCGACCTCTTCTTCCTAGGAACCTGAAAGTCCCTGAGCAAAGGAACTCAAAGCTCGCCTGGCCCCCTCCGCGCCATTCGCGAAAGATGCTCGTGCTAGCGGGCTGCGTGCAGCCCGCGATCGCTCCGCAGATCAACTCGGCAGCGGCGCGCGTGCTCGACCGCGCAGGCGTGTCGCTCATCGAGGCGCCGGGCGCGGGCTGCTGCGGCGCGCTGCGCTTCCATCTGAACGACCAGGCGGCGGGCCGCGACGACATGCGGGCGTTGATCGACGCATGGTGGCCGCATGTCGAGCAGAGCGTTGAGGCGATCGTCATGACCGCGAGCGGCTGCGGCTCTTTCATCAAGGAATACGGACATCATCTGAAGGAAGATCCGGCTTATCGGGACAAAGCCGCGAAGATTTCGTCGCTCAGCAGGGACCTGTCGGAACTGCAATTCGAAGTAGAGGCGAAAAGAAGCCGAAGAGTGGCCTTTCAATCACCCTGTTCCCTGCAGCACGGACAGCAGATACGCGGGAACGTGGAAGCGCTCCTTCGGCAGGCCGGCTACCAGCTCACCGACGTTTCCGACGCCCACCTGTGCTGCGGCTCGGCGGGCAGCTATTCGATCCTGCAGCCCGAGCTCTCCGGCGCGCTGCGCGAGCGCAAGCTCTCGGCGCTCGCTTCGGGCGGGCCGGACGTAATCGCGACTGCGAACATCGGCTGCCTCGCGCACCTGCAGGGCGGATCGCAGGCCAATGTCATGCACTGGATCGAGTTGCTGGAGTAGACTTTTCCCCATGGAAACCGTCGTCCGCGCGGCCTGCCCGCATGACTGCCCCGACACCTGCGCGTTGCTGGTGACGGTTAAGGACGGCGTTGCGATCAAGGTCCAGGGCGATCCTCTGCATCCGTTCACTGACGGTTCGCTGTGCACGAAGGTTACGCACTACCCTGAGCGCACCTATGCACCGGACCGCCTGAAGCACCCGCTCCGGCGTGTCGGCGCGAAGGGGAAGGGCGAGTTCAAGCGTATCTCCTGGGACGAGGCGCTGGACGAGATCGCGGCGCGCCTGAAGGCCTGCGCGGCCGAGGACCCGGAGACGATCCTGCCGCTCAGCTACGCGGGCACGATGGGGCTTGTGCAGTACATGTCGATGGACCGGCGCTTCTTCAACCGGCTCGGGTCCTCGCAGCTCGACCGCACGCTCTGCTCGTCGGCCGGCAAGGCGGGCCTCAAGGTGACGCTTGGCGGCAGCTACGGCATGGACCCGGAGCACTACCAGGATGCGAAGCTCATCCTCATCTGGGGCTCCAACCCGATCACCTCGAACCTGCACTTCTGGTCGCGCGCGCAGGAAGCCAAGCGCCGCGGCGCGAAGCTCGTCGCGATCGACCCGTATCGCAGCCTCACCGCGGAGAAATGCACGCAACACGTCGCGCTGCTGCCCGGCACCGACGGCGCCCTCGCGCTCGGCATGATGCATGTGTTGATCAAGGAGAAGCTGCTCGATCGGGATTACATTGAAAAATACACGTTGGGGTTCGAAAAGCTAGAAAAAAGAGTCAAGGACTACACGCCCGAGTGGACAGCGCAGATCTGCGGCATCACGATGGAGGAGGTCGTCCAACTCGCGCGCGAGTACGGCACGGTCAAGCCGGCGGCGATCCGACTCAACTACGGCATGCAGCGGCACGCGGGCGGCGGCATCGCCGCGCGCACTGTCTCGTGCCTGCCTGCGCTCACCGGCGCGTGGCGCGACCCGGCGGGCGGCATCCTGCTCACCACCGCGGACAACTACAACTTCGACCACAAGGCGCTCGAGCGGCCCGACCTGCAGCCGGAAAAGAAGACGCGCGTCATCAACCACTCGGCGCTCGGCGACGCGCTCACCTCGGCGCGGCCGCCGGTGAAGATGACGATCGTCTACAACAACAACCCGGTCGCGGTGTGCCCGGACTCCGAGAAGGTGCTGGCGGGGTTCCGCCGCGAGGACCTCTTCACCGTGGTGATGGATTCGTTCCTCACCGATACGGCCGACTATGCCGACATCGTGCTGCCGGCGACAACCCAACTGGAGCACACCGACATCCACAAGTCCTACGGGCACCTGTACGTGCTCGCCAACAACCCGGCGATCGCGCCGGTGGGCGAGTCGCTGCCGAACAGCGAGGTGTTCCGCCGGCTCGCCGCGCGCCTGGGCTTTACAGAGGCGTGCTTCCGCGACTCCGACGAGGACCTGTGCCGCCAGGCGATCGGCTCCGGGCATCCCAACCTCGCCGGTATCAAATGGGAGACGCTGAAAGCGAACGGCTGGCAGCGGCTGTCGCTGCCCAAGACCTACGCGCCCTTCGCCACGGGCAACTTTCCGACGCCCTCGGGCAAGTGCGAGCTCTACAGCGAAACGCTCGAGAAGCAGGGCATCGATCCGCTGCCGTTCTACAACCCGCCCGCCGAGCTGCCCTCGAGCAACCCGCAGCTCGCGCAGAAATACCCGCTCAGCTTCCTCTCGCCGCCGGCGCGCCACTTCCTGAATTCGTCGTTCGCGAACATGAAGCGCTTCCGCGACAGCGAAGGCGAGCCGTGCCTCGAGCTGCATCCGGACGACGCGGCGGCACGCCGCATCGCCGACGGCGACCGCGTCCGGGTCTTCAACGACCGCGGCAGCTTCACGCTGCGCGCGCGCGTCAACGGCAAGCCGCGCCGCGGCGTGGTGGTCGCGCCCTCGGTGTGGTGGAAGAAGTTCTCCCGCGACGGGCGCAACGCCAATGACGTCACCTCGCAGCGCATCGCCGACCTGGGCGGAGCGGCGACCTTCTACGACTGCCTGGTCGAGGTGGAAAGGGTCGCCTGAAGGGTCCCGCCGGCGTGCGTCGGCGCCTGGGCGCCGACTGTCGGCGCGATCTTAAGAAAGAAGGATCATGAGCGTGCGAAGTTGCCGCCCGCACGCGCGTGAGGGGGGCTAAGCTTGAGTCCCATGGCTGACGAACGGCTGGCGGCCACGCTCGTAGCGAGCCTGTACCAATCGGGACGGACCGCCTATTACTCGACGCCGGCGAGCGCCGGCTTTCTGCTGCTGATCCTCTGGGACGTCTTGCCGGCGGCTCTGCTGTTCGCGTGGTTCGGCCTGGTGCTCGCACTGACGCTCGCGCGCCTCGCGCTCGATCGCCGCTACCGGCGTACCGCCATCCCGCCGCAAGCGGCGCGCTGGGAGGCACGCCTCGCGCTCTGCGGGCTTGCCGCCGGCGCGCTCTGGGCCTTCGCGGCGACGGTGTTCCTTCCCGAGGGCGATACGCTGCGCCAGATCGCCATCATCTTGGTGATCGGCGGCAACCTCATCGGCGCGGCGGGGGTCTACGCCTCCAGCCCGCTCACGTTCTACAGCTTCAGCGCGCTGCCGCTGCTCGCGATGACCGTGCATCTCGCGCTGCGACCCGGCGACGCCTCGCATCTTGTCGCGCTGCTCGTGCTTACCTTCGCGGCGATCATCGTTCAGGTGTTCCGCAATCTGTACCGCGACGTGCTGCGCGCGCTTCGCACCCAGCTCGAGAACGAGGACCTCGTGCAGCGGCTGGCGCAGAACGAGGCGCAGCTGCGCGACGCGATCGAGCGTTCTCCCGACGGAATCGCTCTCTACGATGCTGGCGACCGGCTCGTGATGTGCAACGAGACCTATGCGCGTGCCCACGGCAAGGGCCGCGGCGCCGCCGCGCTTGCCGGCACGCCCTACGCGGTGATCGCGCAGAACGCCTGGGAGGCCGAGGTGGTGCCACCGGAGTACGAAGGCCGCCGCCCGCAGTGGCTGGATGAGCGCGTCGCGCGCCAGCGCACGGGCGTGGGTGCGGTGCGCTACTACCAGATGCGGGACGGGCGCCACCTGCGCGGGCAGTTCGTTCGCAGCCGCCGCGGCGGGGTCGTCAGCGTGTTCAGCGACGTCTCGGAGAAGCACGAGGCCGACAAGGCCATGCGCCGCAGCGAGGCGATGTACCGCAACCTGGTCGAGACTTCCAACGACCTGATCTGGTCGATGGACTCGCGCGGACGCTGGACCTATCTGAATGCGGAGGCCGTGCGGCGCATCTACGGCTGCGAGCCCGCCGCTATGCTCGGGCGCGAGATGCGCGAGGTGCTCGCCCCCGAGCTCTTCGAGCGCGACCTGGTCGTGTTCCGGCGCGTCCTTGCCGGCGAATCGGTGTTCGACTACCAGACGCGCCACCTGCGCCGTGACGGCAGCCACGTCGATCTCGCTTTCAACGCCGTGCCGCTGAGCGACGCCGCCGGCGCGGTCGTCGGCGCGACCGGCACCGCGCACGACGTCACGCGCGAGAAGCAGGCGGCCGCCGCCTTCACGAAAGCGTCGAGAAGCTGCGGCTCGCGGTCGACACCGCCGACCTGGACTACTGGGATTGGGACCGCGCCACCGACACAATGCACTTCGAGCGTGCCCAGCAGTCGGGCGAGCAGCGCGCGCCGCGAATCGCGTTCGCCGAGTACCTGCGCCGCGTGCACGAGGAGGACCGCGAACGCCTGCGCGAGGCCTTGCTCGCCACGCAGCAGCGCGGCGATCCCTATGAACTGGAGTTCCGCATTGTCGATGCGTCAGGGCGCGTGCACTGGACGCACGCGCGCGGCAAGGCGATGGCCGACGGCGCCGGGAGCATCCACCGCGTGATCGGCATCAGCCAGGACATCACCGAGCGCAAGCGGCAGGAAGAGGAGGCGCGCTTCCTCGCCTACCACGACACGCTCACCGGGCTGCCGAACCGCCGGCTGCTGGATGACCGCCTGCGCCAGGCGGTGTTCCTCGCGCAGCGCCGCGACGCGCGCGTGGCGGTGATGGTGATAGACCTCGACAACTTCAAGCAGGTGAACGACGCGCTCGGCCACCGGGCCGGCGACGCCGTGCTGCGCGAGGCGGCGCACCGGCTCGCCGGCTGCGTGCGCAAGGCCGACACGCTCGCGCGCCACGGCGGCGACGAGTTCGTGGTGGTGATCCCCGACCAGCAGCTCGACGCCGACTGCCAGGTGGTGGCAGAGAAGATCCTGCGCTCGCTGGAAGCGCCGTTCCAGGTCGACGGGCGCGAGTTCAAGATCGGCGCGAGCATCGGCATCTCGCTGTTCCCGGCCGACGGCGGCGACGGTGAAACGGTGCTGCGCAACGCCGATGCGGCCATGTACCGCGCCAAGCAGCTGGGCCGCAATACCTACCGGTTTTACGGACGTTGAATGTCCCGCGTCTTCAAAGAGGAAAACCTTTTTGAAGTAAAGTAGCAGCGTGACTCACATCCTTCGCCTCGGGCGTTTTCTGCTGCCGTACCGCGCGCGGATCGCGGTCGCGCTGGGCGCGCTCGTCATCGCGGCGGCCTGCGTGCTCGCGCTCGGCCACGGGCTGAAGCTCGTGGTGGACAACGGCTTCGGCAGCGGCAACCCACAGCTCCTGAACGCCGCGCTCGGCGCGATGATCGGCGTCGCCGCGCTCCTTTCGGCGGCGACCTTCGTGCGCTTCTACCTCATGATGACCACCGGTGAGCGCATCGTTACCGACCTGCGCCGCGCGGCGTTCAACCACATCGTCGGCCTGGAGCCCGGCTACTTCGAGCAGGCGCGCACCGGCGAGGTGATCTCGCGACTGACCAACGACACCATGCTGCTGCAGCAGGTGATCGGCTACGGCCTGTCGATGTTCATGCGCAACATGCTCATGATGATCGGCGCCGCTGTGATGATGTTCGTGGTGAGCTGGAAGCTCGCTGCCTTCGTGCTGCTGGGCGTCCCGGCGACGCTCATCCCCATCCTTCTGGTCGGGCGGCGCGTGCGGCGCCTGTCGCGCGACAACCAGGACCGCGTCGCCGACGTCTCGTCCTACGTCGACGAGGCGGTGCACGAGATCCGCACGGTGCAGGCCTATGCGCATGAGGAGGCCGACCGCGCCGCGTTTGCGCGCCACGCCGAGGCGGCCTACCGCTCCGGCGTGCGGCGCATCGGCCAGAAGGCGGCGCTCATCGCCTCGGTCATGCTGATCGCGTTCTGCGCCGTCGGCGTGATCCTCTGGGTCGGCGGCCACGATGTCTTTGCCGGCCGGCTCACCGCCGGCGAGCTCTCGGCGTTCGTCTTTTACGCGTTCGTCGTCGCCACCGGCGCCGGTACCGTGTCCGAAGTCTGGGGCGAACTGCAGCGCGCTGCCGGCGCGACCGAGCGCCTGATGGAGATCCTCGACGCGCAGTCCAAGATCGTTGCGCCCTCGATGCCCGCGCCGCGCCCGCTGCATACCGAGATCGTGTTCGACGCAGTCACCTTTGCGTACCCGGCGCGTCCGGGCATCGCTGCGCTCGATCGCTTCTCGCTCTCGGTCTCGCAAGGCGAGCGCGTCGCGCTGGTCGGCCCCTCGGGCGCGGGCAAGACCACGGTGCTCGCGCTGCTCCTGCGCTTCTACGACCCGCAGGCGGGCGCGGTCCGCATCGGCGGCGTGGAACTGCGCGAGTTCGATCCGCGGCAGCTCAGGCGCCTGATCGCGGTGGTGCCGCAGGACCCGGTGATCTTCGCCGCAAGCGTGCTCGACAACATCTGCTACGGCCGGCCGCAGGCGACACGCGAGGAAGCCGAACGAGCCTGCGAACAGGCGTTCGCGCTGGAATTCATCCAGCGCCTGCCCCAGGGCCTCGACACGCAGCTCGGCGAGCGCGGCGTGACGCTCTCGGGCGGTCAGCGGCAGCGCCTGTCGATTGCGCGCGCGCTGCTCGCCGACCGGCCGATCCTGCTCCTCGACGAGGCTACGAGCTCGCTCGACGCCGCCAGCGAGCGCATGGTGCAGCAGGCGCTGGAGGCGCTCGAGCGCGGCCGCACCACGCTCGTCATCGCGCACCGGCTCGCCACCGTGCGGCACGCCGATCGCATCGTGGTCCTGGACCGCGGCGCGATCGTCGCGCAGGGCACGCACGAGGCGCTGATCAAGCAAGGCGGGCTGTACGCTAGCCTCGCGGCGCTGCAGTTCCTCGATGCCGGCCCCAGGAGATTCGAACGCGCGGCATGAGATTTGTCCTTCTTTTACTCTCGATCCTTGTCCTTCCTGTAAAAGCGGAAACCATCAAGGTCGGGTCAAAGCGCTTCACCGAGTCCTACATCCTGGGCGAGCTCCTCGTCCGCACTGCGGGCGGTGATGCGGTCCACCGCCAGGGCCTGGGCAACACCGGCATCGTCTTCGCCGCGCTGAAGGCCGGCTCGATCGACCTCTACCCGGAATACACCGGCACGATCGCGAAGGAGATCGTTAAGCTCGAGGGCAACCCGACGCTCGCCGACCTGAACCGGGCGCTCGCGAAGCAGGGGTTCGGCGTCGCGGTCCCGCTCGGCTTCCACAACGGCTACGCGCTTGCGCTGCGGGAGGAGCGTGCGCGGGCGCTCCGCCTGCGCACGCTCTCGGACCTCGCCAGGCACCCCGACCTGAAGATGGGCCTCACGCAGGAGTTCATCGGACGCGCCGACGGCTGGCCGGGCCTGAAGGCGGCCTATCAGCTGCCGCACGCCACGCCCTCCGGGCTCGATCACGGCCTTGCCTACGAGGCGATCGGCGCCGGGCGGATCGACTTGATGGACATCTATACGACGGACGCCAAGATCGAGCGCTACAAGCTGGTCGCGCTCGAGGACGACCGTAAGTTCTTCCCGCGCTACGACGCGGTGCTGCTCTACCGGTTGGACGTGCCGAAGCGCTTCCCGGAGGCCTGGGCGAAACTGCAGAAGCTCGAAGGCCGCATCAACGAGAAAGAAATGATTCGCCTCAATGCGGCAGCAGAGTTGGAGAAGAGAAGTTTTGCCGAAGCGGCCGCCTTGTTCTTCGATGCAAAAACACAACCCCGAAGCGGGAGAACATTCCTGGGTACCCTTTTCGGGTCCGATTTCTGGCGGCTGACGGGCGAGCACCTGCTGCTGGTGCTGGTCTCGCTCGCAGCGAGCATCGCGATCGGCGTCCCGCTCGGGATCCTGGCCTCGAAAGTAAGAGCGCTGACCCAGGTCGTGCTCGGCACGGTCGGCGTGATCCAGACCATCCCGTCGCTCGCGCTCTTCGCCTTCCTGATCGCGCTCATGGGGACGATCGGCACCGGGCCCGCGCTCGTCGCGTTGTTCCTGTACGCCCTCTTGCCGATCGTGCGCAATACGCACACCGGGCTGGAATCGCTCGGCAAGGGTATGCGCCAGGCGTCGCTCGCGCTCGGCCTGCGCGCCGGCGAGCGCCTGAAGCTGATCGAGCTGCCGCTCGCGCTGCCGTCGATCCTCGCCGGCATCAAGACCTCCGCCGTCATCAACGTCGGCACCGCGACCATCGCGGCGTTCGTGGGCGCGGGCGGCTACGGCGAGCGCATCGTCTCGGGCCTTGCGCTCAACGACAACGCGACGCTCCTCGCGGGCGCGGTTCCCGCAGCTGCCCTCGCGCTGCTCGTGCAAGGAGCGTTTGAAGTGGGCGAGAGACGTTTCGGCTGGATGGCTCGGTCACGCAGGACCGGCTGAGCCTGTCGTAAAATTCGCCCTTCACGGGAGAAAATCTAGATGCGGATTGGAGTCCCCGCCGAGACTCGTGCGGGCGAGACGCGCGTTGCGGCCACGCCGGAGACGGTGAAGAAGCTCGCGGCGAAGTGCGAGATGCGCATCCAGAAGGGCGCGGGCGCGCAGGCGAGCTATCCGGACGCCGAGTACGAGAAGGCGGGCGCGAAGATCGTCGGCTCGGCGGCCGAGGCCTTCGATGCGGAGATTGTCCTGAAGGTTCGCTCGCCTTCCACGGAAGAACTTTCGCTTTTGAAAGCGAATTCAACCCTGATCGGGCTGCTCGAGCCCTTCAATGCGTCCGGACTCGAAGCAATCGCGAAGACGGGCGTGAACGGGTTCGCGATGGAATCGCTGCCGCGCATCTCGCGCGCGCAGCCGATGGATGTCCTCTCCTCGCAGGCCAACATCGCCGGCTACAAGGCGGTGGTGCTCGCCGCCGCCGAGTTCGGCAAGTTCTTCCCGATGCTGATGACGGCCGCGGGCACGGTGAAGGCGGCGCGCGTGCTCATCCTCGGCGCGGGCGTCGCCGGGCTGCAGGCGATCGCGACCGCGAAGCGCCTTGGCGCCGTGATCGAAGCATCGGATGTGCGCCCGGCAGTGAAGGAGCAGATCGAGTCGCTCGGCGCAAAATTCCTCGACGTGCCGTTCATTACCGATGAGGAGCGCGAGATTGCCAAGGGCGAGGGCGGCTACGCGCGGCCGATGCCGCCCGACTGGATGCGCCGCCAGGCCGAGGCCGTGCACAACCGCGCGCTGGCAAGCGACATCGTGATCACCACCGCGCTAATCCCTGGGCGGCCGGCGCCGAAGCTTATCCGCGACACGACGGTCTCGCTGATTAAGCCGGGGTCGGTGATCGTCGACCTCGCTGCCGAGCAGGGCGGCAACGTCGAGGGCACCGAGCCCGGCAAGCGCGTGCTCAGGCACGGCGTCAGCATCATCGGCCTTACCAATCTGCCGGCCACGGTGCCGGCGGATGCCTCGGCGCTGCTGGCGCGCAACCTGCTCAACCTGCTCGGCCTCATGCTCGATGCCAAGACCGGGCATTTCAAGATCGACCGCGACGACGAGATCGTCGCGGGAACGCTGGTGTGCGCGGGCGGCGCGGTGCTGGGGAAAGGAAAGTAGCGATGGGCGGCAATATCGATCCAACCGTCATCAACCTGGTGGTGTTCGTGCTCGCCGTGTTCGTCGGCTACCACGTGATCTGGAACGTGACGCCGGCGCTGCACACGCCGCTCATGAGCCTCACGAACGCGATCTCCTCGGTCATCATCGTCGGCGCGATCCTCGCCGCCGGGCCGTCCGAGCTGGATTTCGGCACCGTCCTCGGACTGATCGCGGTCGGGCTCGCCTCGGTCAATGTCGCTGGTGGGTTCCTGGTCACGCAGCGCATGCTCGAGATGTTCAAGAAGAAGCAGAAATGAATCTTTCTTACTTAACTCCGAACGCCCTCACGATCTACTACCTCATTGCGAGCGTTCTGTTCATCCTCGCGTTGAAGGGCTTGTCGCACCCCGACACAGCGCGCCGCGGCAACTGGCTCGGCATCGCCGGCATGGCGATCGCCATGGTCTTCACGCTTGCACTGGTTGGCAAGGGTGGAATCGGTTACATCGTGCTGGCGATGATGATCGGTGGCGCGATCGGTGCGGTCGTGGCGCGGCGCGTGGAGATGACGCAGATGCCGGAGTTGGTCGCGGCGATGCATTCGCTCGTCGGCATGGCAGCGGTGCTGATCGCGGTCGCCGCGGTCAACAATCCCGCAGCGTTCGGCGTGGCCGACCCGCTCCCTGCCAGCAACAAGCTCGAGCTCTTCATCGGCAGCTTCGTCGGCGCCATCACTTTCTCGGGATCGGTGATCGCCTTCGGCAAGCTCGCCGGCCTGGGCAAGCGCTTCCGGCTGTTCTCGTCGGCACCGATCGTGTTTCCGGGGCAGCACTGGCTCAACCTCGCGATTGCGCTCGTCATGATCGCCTTCGGCACGGTGTTCTTCCTCGCCCCGGACGAGGCCTGGACCGCATTCATCATGATGACCGGGCTCGCCTTCATGCTGGGGCTGCTCATCATCATCCCGATCGGCGGCGCCGACATGCCGGTGGTGATCTCGATGCTGAACAGCTACTCCGGGTGGGCCGCGGCGGGCATCGGCTTTTCGCTGAACAACGCGATGCTGATCATCGCCGGGTCGCTCGTCGGCTCCTCGGGCGCGATCCTCAGCTACATCATGTGCAAGGCGATGAATCGCTCGTTCATCTCGGTGATCCTGGGCGGCTTCGGGGCGGAGGAGGGCGCGGCGGCCGCCGACACCGGCGAGAGGACGGTGAAGTCGGGCTCGGCGGACGATGCCGCGTTCCTGATGCAGAACGCCGAATCGCTCGTCATCGTCCCGGGCTACGGCCTGGCGGTGGCGCGCGCCCAGCACGCGGTCAAGGAGATGGCGCAGATGCTCGCCGCCAAGGGCGTCGCGGTGCGCTTCGCGATCCACCCGGTCGCGGGCCGCATGCCCGGCCACATGAACGTGCTGCTCGCGGAGGCCGAGGTGCCCTACGAGCAGGTGTTCGAGATGGAGGACATCAACGGCGAGATGGGCACCACCGACGTGGTGCTGGTGCTCGGCGCGAACGACGTCGTCAACCCGCTTGCCTACGAAAAGGGCAGCGCGATCTACGGCATGCCGATCATCGACGTGCACAAGGCGCGCACCGTGCTCGTCAACAAGCGCAGCATGGCGGCCGGCTACGCAGGCCTCGACAATCCGCTCTTCTACATGGACCGCACCATGATGGTGTTCGGCGACGCGAAAAAAGTCGTCGAGGACATCGTCAAGGCGCTGCACTAGGGGGGGAAGCGTGACGGTGCTCGGCGTGCCGGTGGATTTCATTTTGTTCGCGATCACGCTGGTCTGCGTGGCCGTGTTTCACCATCACACGCTCAAGGTCGCGCTGATCGGCCTCGCTGTCGTCACGCTCTACAAGCTCGGTTTTACCGGCTTCAAGGCGGGCCCCGGTCTTGGCGGTCTCGGCCAGCACATGCTGCACGAGTGGGTGATCCTCACCAACCTGCTCTGCCTTCTGCTCGGCTTCGCGCTGCTCTCCAACCATTTCGAGAAGAGCAAGGTGCCCGAGGTGCTGCCGCACTTCCTGCCCGACGACTGGAAGGGCGGCTTCGCGCTGCTTGCGATCGTGTTCGTGCTGTCCTCGTTCCTCGACAACATCGCCGCCGCGTTGATCGGCGGCACCATGGCGCGCGCGGTGTTCCGGCACAAGGTGCACATCGGCTACCTCGCGGCGATCGTCGCGGCCTCCAACGCCGGCGGGTCGGGCAGCGTGGTCGGCGACACCACGACCACGATGATGTGGATCGACGGCGTGAGTCCGCTTGCGGTGCTCGATGCCTACGTCGCCGCGTCGGTAGCGCTCGTCGTCTGCGGCATTCCCGCGGCGATGCAGCAGCACCGCCATTCGCCGATCATCAAGGACGCGCGCGTCGATCACCGCGTCGACTGGGCGCGCGTGGGCATCGTGGCCTTCATCCTGGTCGCAGCGATCGGCGCCAATGTCGCGTGCAATCTCGCCTTTCCGGCGCTTCTCGACCGCTTCCCGGTGATCGGCGCGGCAGTCTGGGTCGCGATCTTCCTCTGCGTGCCTCTGCGCCGTCCCGACTGGTCGCTGCTGCCGGAGGCGTTCAAGGGCTCGATCTTCCTGCTCGCGCTGGTCACGATCGCTTCGATGATGCCGGTCGAGAAGCTGCCGAACGCCTCGTGGCAGAGCACGATGGGACTCGGCTTCATCTCGGCCGTCTTCGACAACATTCCACTCACCGCGCTCGCGCTGAAGCAGGGCGGCTACGACTGGGGGATGCTTGCCTACGCTGTGGGCTTCGGCGGCTCGATGATCTGGTTCGGCTCCAGCGCCGGCGTGGCGCTCTCCAACATGTACCCGGAGGCGAAATCGGTCGGGCGCTGGCTGGCGCAGGGCTGGCACGTGACGCTCGCCTACGTGATCGGCTTCTTCGTGCTGCTCGCCGTGCTCGGCTGGCATCCGACCGACAAGCGGGGCCAGAAGCTGACGGAGGCGCCAGCCGCAGGGGACTGCACCATTTCACGATGTGCAGTCGCCTTGTGCATTCCGGAAAGCGGGGAGTAGAATCGTCCAGCTTCGATCACTCTAGGAGGAGACAAGCACATGGATCAAACCAAGCAGAAACCCGCTTCGCGCCGCAAGTTCCTGACCGGCGCGGCCGCTGCGGCGACGGGTGCCGCCATCACCGGTTTCCCGATGATTTCGGTGGCGCAGTCGCCGATCGTGCTGAAGATGCAGGGCTCGTGGGGCGCCAAGGACATCTTCAACGAGATGGCGCAGGAATACGTGACGCGCGTCAACGAGATGTCGGGCGGCCGGCTGCGCATCGACTATCTGGTCGCCGGCGCGGTGGTGAAGCCCTTCGAGGTGATGGATGCGACCTCCAAGGGCGTGCTCGACGCCGCGCACACGGTGCCGGTGTACTGGTACGGCAAGTCGAAGGTCGCCTCGCTCTTCGGCTCCGGGCCGATCAACGGCATGGACGCGCACCAGACGCTCGCCTGGATCTACCGCGGCGGCGGCCTGCCGATGTACAACGAGCTGCTTGGCAAGCTGGGGCTCGACGTCGTCGGCTTCTTCGCGATGCCGATGCCGACGCAGCCCCTGGGCTGGTTCAAGAAGCCGATCAAGAGCGCGGCCGAGCTAAAGGGCCTGAAGTACCGCACCGTGGGCCTCGCGGCCGACCTGTTCCAGGCGATGGGCGCGAAGGTGACGCAGCTGCCGGGCGGCGAGATCATCCCGGCGCTCGAGCGCGGCGTGATCGACGCCTTCGAGTTCAACAACCCGACCTCGGACATGCGCTTCGGCGCCCAGGACGTGATCAAGAACTACATGATGGGCAGCTACCACCAGGCGATGGAGTTCTTCGAGATCATCATCAACAAGAAGAAGTGGGCGACCATCCCGAAGGACCTGCAGGCGATCCTGCAGTACGCCGCGGAAGCCGCCAACTCGGCCAACTACTGGACCGCGATGGACAACTACTCGCGCGACCTGCAGGAGCTGATCACCAAGCACAAGGTGAACGTGATCCGCACGCCGAAGTCGATCATGCAGGAGCAGCTCAAGGCCTGGGACAGGATCACGCCGAAGCTCTCGGCGGAGGATCCGTTCTTCGCCAAGGTGGTCGAGTCGCAGAAGGCGTTCGCCAAGCGCGTCGCCTACTACGTGCAGGTGAACGAGGCCGACTACAAGGCGGGCTACGAGCACGTGTTCAAGACCAAGATCCCGGGCTGAACGGAGAGCCGGGAAGCATCGGGTGGGGCGGTGCCCGCGGTGCCGCCCCATTTTTCTGCCCCGCCCGGATTGAGGCATGGATCGATTCATCTACGGCGTTGACCAACTGAGCAAGACCGTCGGGCACGCGTTCGCGTGGTGCCTGATGATCCTCACCCTCGGCACTTCGTACGAGGTCTTCGTGCGCTACGTGCTGAACGAGCCCACCAGCTGGGCGTTCGACTTCAGTTACCTGATGTACGGCGCGATGTTCTACATGGCCGGCGCGTACACGCTCTCGCGCAACGGCCATGTGCGCGCCGACATGTTCTACCGGCTTTGGCGGCCGCGCACCCAGGCGACCGTCGAGCTCGTGCTCTACGTCACGTTCTTCTTTCCCGGCGTGCTCGCGCTCGTCATCTCGGGCTGGGCCTACGGCTGGGGCTCGGCGAAGATCTTCGAGTCGAGCGTCAACAGCCCGGCGGGCGTGCCGATCTGGCCGCTGAAGATGATGATCCCGTTCGGCGCCGCGCTGCTCGCCCTGCAGGGCGTGGCCGAGGTGCTGCGCTGCATCCAGTGCCTGAAGAGCAACGAGTGGCCGGCGCGGCTGCATGACGTCGAGGAGCTCGAGAAGCAGCTGCTCGAGGAGCACGCGAAGAAGACCGGCCAGAGCGTAGAGGAAGCGACCCGATGATGATCGATACCGCCTCGATCGTCGCGCTCGTCATGCTCGCGATCCTGGTCGTGGCGATCATGATCGGCTTCCCTGTCGCCTTCACGCTGATGGCGCTCGGCGTGATGTTCGGCTTCTGGGCGTATTTCCTGCCCAACCAGGACTTCTTCGACAACCGGGTCTTCTACCTGCTCACGCAGAATACGTTCACCACCATGAACAACGACGTGCTGGTGGCGATCCCGCTGTTCCTGTTCATGGGCTACATGGTCGAGCGCTCCAACCTCCTCGACAACCTGTTCCACAGCGTGCAGCTGGCGTTGAAGCGCATCCCCGGCTCGCTCGCGGTGGCGACGCTGGTGACCTGTGCGCTCTTTGCCACCGCCACCGGCATCGTCGGCGCGGTGGTGACGCTGATGGGGCTGCTCGCGTTCCCGCAGATGCTCAAGGCGGGCTACGACGTGCGCGTCGCCTCGGGCGTGGTGTGCGCCGGCGGTTGCCTCGGCATCCTGATCCCGCCTTCGATCATGCTGATCGTCTACGCCGCGATGGCCGGCATGTCGGTGGTGCAGCTCTACGCCGCCGCGTTCGTCCCCGGCTTCATGCTCGCGGGCATGTACTGCGTCTACGTGATGATCCTCGCCACCCTCAAGCCCCAGGTCATGCCGCCGCTGCCCAAGGAGCTGGGCAACGTTCCGGTGGGCGAGGTGGCGAAGATGGTCATGAAGTCGTTCGTGCCGCTGGCGCTGCTGATCCTGTCGGTGCTCGGCACGATCATGTTCGGCCTCGCCACGCCGACCGAGGCGGCGGCGGTGGGGGCGCTCGGCTCGATGCTGCTCGCCGCCGCCTACCGCGCGTTCACCTGGGGGCGGCTTACTGAGTCGGTCTACCTCACCGCGCGCACCTCGGCGATGGTGTGCTTCCTGTTCGTCGGCTCGGCCACCTTCGCCGGCGTGTTCGGCTACCTCGGCGGCCAGGCGGTGATCGAGAAGTTCGTGCTCAGCCTCGACATGAACCCGATCACCTTCCTGATCGTCGCGCAGCTCATCATCTTCCTGCTCGGCTGGCCGCTCGAGTGGACCGAGATCATCATCATCTTCGTGCCGATCTTCCTGCCGATGCTCAAGCACTTCAACATCGATCCGCTGATGTTCGGGCTGCTGGTGGCGCTCAACCTGCAGACCGCGTTCCTGTCGCCGCCGATGGCGATGGCCGCCTACTACCTGAAAGGCATTGCGCCCAAGCACGTGCTGCTCTCGCAGATCTTCCGCGGCTGCATGCCTTTCCTCTACATCGTGCTGCTGTCGATGCTGATCGTCTACGTCCTCCCCGGCACCGTGACCTGGCTGCCGAAGATGCTGTACGGGAATTGAGCGTGGACGCTTCCCAGCTCAACTGGCTCTCGGCAACCGACGCGGCGCGCGCGATGCGCGACGGCGCGTTGACCGCCGTGCAGCTCACCGAAGCGTGCCTCGCGCGCATCAAGGAGGCGGAGCCGAAGGTCGAGGCCTGGCACTACCTCGACCCGGCGCACGCGCTCGCGCAGGCGAAGGCGCTGGATGAAAAGCACCGCGCGGGCGAAGCGCCCGGGCCGCTGCACGGCGTGCCCGTCGGCATCAAGGACATCATCGACACCGGCGACATGCCGACCGAGGACGGCACGGTGCTGCACGCGGGCAGGACACCTGCGCGAGATGCGCCCGTGGTCGCGCGGCTGCGCGCCGCAGGCGCGGTGATCATGGGCAAGACCGTGACCACCGAGTGCGCGACCTACCACCCGGGCAAGACGCGCAACCCGCACAACCCGGAGCACACGCCCGGCGGCTCGTCCTCGGGCTCGGCCGCGGCGGTTGCCGCCGGCATGGTGCCGCTCGCGCTCGGCAGCCAGACCAACGGCTCGGTGATCCGTCCCGCGGCTTATTGCGGCGTCTACGGCTTCAAGCCGACGCACGGCCTCGTTCCCCGCACCGGCATGCTTAGGCTCTCGCGCACGCTGGATCACGTGGGTTTCTTTTCCAGAAGCCTTGAAGATGCCGCGCTTCTGGGGGAAGTCCTCGCGGGCTACGACGAAGGCGACCCCGATACCCACCCACGCGCAGCTATCCCGTTGTGCGGGACGCTCGCGCAGGAGCCGCCGTTGCCGCCGCTGCTCGCCTTCGTCAAGGGGCCCGCATGGGAGCGCGCCGAGGCGGAGACGAAAGAAGCCTTTGCCGAGCTCGTCGCCGAGCTGGGCGATCGCGTCGTCGAGGTCGAGTTGCCGGAGACTGCGCAGCGCGCGCTCGACTGGCACCGCACGATCATGCACAGTGAGATGGCGGCGAACCTCGACGCCGAATGGGAAAGAGGGCGCGACAAGCTCTCGGAGTCGCTGCGCGACCGCCTGGCCGAGGGCCGCAAGGTGAGCGCGCTCGACTACCAGCTCGCGCTGGCGCGCACTCCGCTGCTGGTCGAGGGCTTCGCGGAGATCTTCGAGCGCTGCGACGCGATCCTGACGCCGTCGGCGCCGGGCACCGCGCCGAAAGGGCTCTCGTCCACGGGCGATCCGGCGTTCTGCACGCTCTGGACGCTGCTCGGGACGCCCGCAGTCAGCCTGCCGCTGATGCAGGGCGGCAACGGCCTGCCGCTCGGCGTCCAGCTCCTCGGCCCGCGCCACGGCGACGCGCGCCTGCTGCGCACCGCGCGCTGGCTCACTCGCCGCGCGGGGGAGGGCACATGATCTTCAAATATTTCGTGGGGCTGGTGGCGATCGCGCTGATGCTGCTCTATCTCGTGCCGCCGGTGATCAAGCTCAAGGAGATCGAGCTCGGGATCGTGATTCTCATCGGCCTCGCGATGATGGCCGTCGATCTCTGGCAGTCCTTCAAATCGAAGGACGACGACTAGCGCTACGGGGCGGCCGCCAGCGCCCTCAATACCCGCAATTCCTCGCGCAGCCGCTCGAGCTCGCTGCGATCCGCGAACGCCAGCACCCAGTGCGTGAGGCGTCCCTCGACGCCATGCACCATGCCGATCGAGAGCTCGACGTCCGCGCTCGAGCCGTCCTTGTGCCGGGCGCGCATCTGCACGCGCGAGGGCGCTTCGTTGAACATGCTGGCCGCGCCCTCCGCCTGCGGAAAAAGCAGCGTGATGACCGGCTTGCCCAGGACCTCGTCGACGCGGTAGCCGAAGAAGTTCTCGAACGCCGGGTTGACGTAGGTGAGCGGCCGGCCCTTGGCGGCCGCATCGACCAGCGCGACCGGAAAACCTGCGGCGGCGAGCGCCGCGCGGCTGAGCGCGCTGTCGGCGAGGAGCCGGGCCAGCGCCGGCGCCTGGGGGGTGCGGCCCGAACCCTGACCACGCCCGGGGAAGCCCGTGGTCACTTTGTCAGAAAGGGTATGGGACCCACTTTGCCACGCAGGCAGGGCCCTTGGCAAGGGCCGGCGTGTGGGGTTTGTCACAACCCCGGCGAAATATCAGGCGGCCCGGGCGTGCCGGGTGGAGAGCGAGTAGCAGGTGCGCCGCAGCCGGGCCAGGTCGGCGTTCTCGATCGCTCCTTTCAGGTAGCTCATGTTGGCGTCGATCTCGGTCTGGTAGAGGCTCGGGCCGTCGAAGTGCGCGCTGGCATAGCAGTCCACGGCGCCGAGCTTGCGGTTGATGCGCTCGCGCGCGACGTACTCGTTAGCGGACCTGGTTGGCGTCCTCTACGTTGATCCGGTTGCTGACGTCGTTCTGGTTCAGCCTTCCGTGCATCGGCTGCGGGCCCGGGGTCGGCCCAGCCTCCCTCCCTTTGACACTTGTTGGCCAATTATCAAGCTTTACCTACAGCAAGGGCAAGAAATTTATCCTCCTGTCGTATGCCGTAAGGGGGCCGTAACAAGGGGGAGCCGGCCGGTAAGCCGGGTTCTGTAAGGGACCGCCCCGCAAAGGGCAGCCCCCCGACAGCCATTCCTCTGGACCCCGGGTCACCCCAGGGTTCTAGCCACCTACCCGCAAGCTTGGCCGAGCAGGCCTCATGTGTGTCGCCACACGCGCTTGCCTATTTGGTGTTGCTCCGGATGGAGGTTGCCTCGTTTCACCCCCGCCGGTCGTCTCGCAGCACGAGACTTCGACGGCGCGCTTTCTCACGCCGCCAAATCCGACGGGACTCGTCTCTGTGGCCCTGTTCGTCGTCTTCGCGCACGCTTGCGCGTACGGTTATCCACGCCGGGGTGTTACCCCGCATCCCGCTCTACGGAGCCCGGACTTTCCTCTGCGCCTTGCGGCACAGCGGCTGCCTGGCCAGCTCCCGGGTGCCATTTTAGCGCGTTGCGGCGTCGCCCGCCCTGAAGTAGCGCGCGTCGGCGTAGTCCGGGGTGGTGCCGCCCGGATACCAGCCCGGGGTGCCCATGACCGGCACGGGCGGCAGGTCGCGCGGTGTGGCGCCCTTTGTCGCCAGCCAGTCGGCGCAATGCGCGTCGAGGTCCGAGCCCGGTGCGGCAAAGATCGCTTTGCAGGTGATTCCGGGATAGGGATCGAGGGCTTGTTCGAGCACTGCGTGGCCAACCACGGTGATCCTGAACTTCCGAGCAAAAAGCTCTTTCCATGAGGCGGCGCGAACCAGTCGCTCGATCTCGCTTTCGCCCGACACGATCGCGCCGCCCTCGTCGAAGATCGTGAGCATGTCGCGCAGGCGTCCCCGCTTGCCACCCTCGCGCGGAATCTCGCGCGCATGCATGGCGTTGATCCGTGCCTTGGTCTTCGGGAACGCGAGCCAGACCAGCGCGTTGAACAGGTCGTGCTTGCTGTCGGCGCGCGTCTGAACTTTCCCGGTTTCAAAAACCTGAATTTCATAATAAGGATCGGCAGGCGCGGGCGGCACGAAGCGCACCGGCTGCCCGCTTTCCGTCCTGAGACCTTGATCTTCCGAAAGTGAATTCAGAAGGTCGAGCGAAAAAACCCCTTTGCCACGCTCGAGCCACGGCCGGAGCGGCTCGAAGATCGGGTGAGCTAGGCCAGCTTCCAGGGGACGGTCTCGCCAGCGCGCAGCGGCACGAGGCGCTGCTTGCCGAAGGGCAGCGTCGCGGGCACCTTCCACTCCTTGCGCTTGAGCGTGATCTTGTCCTTGTTCTCCGGCAGGCCGTAGAACGCGGCGCCGAAGCGGCTGGCGAAGCCCTCGAGCTTGTCCAGCGCGCCCGCCTCCTCGAATGCCGCCGCGTACAGCTCGATCGCGGCGTGCGCAGTGTAGATGCCCGCGCAGCCGCACGCCGTCTCCTTGGCCGGTTGCGCGTGCGGCGCGCTGTCGGTGCCGAGGAAGAACTTGGGGTTGCCCGAGGTGGCGGCTTCTACCAGCGCTTCGCGGTCCTCCTCGCGCTTCAGCACCGGCAGGCAGTAGTGGTGCGGCCGCATGCCGCCCATGAAGAGCGCGTTCCGGTTCAGTAGCAGGTGGTGCGCGGTGATGGTCGCGGCGATGCGCGGCCCGGTGACTTCGACGAAATGGACTGCCTCGCGCGTCGTGATGTGCTCGAGCACGATCTTGAGCCTCGAGAAGCGCTCGACCGCCGGCCCGAGAATCTCCTCGATGAAGACGCGCTCGCGGTCGAAGACGTCGATGTGCGGGTCGGTGCTCTCGCCGTGGATGAGCAGCGGCAGGCCGAGCTCCTCCATTTTCTCGAGCGTGCGGAAGCAGCGCGAGATGCGCGTCACGCCCGCATCCGAATGCGTGGTCGCGCCCGCCGGGTAGAGCTTCACGGCGTGCACCTGGCCCGAGAGCTTGGCGCGCGCGATCTCCTCGGGGGGCGTGTCGTCGGTGAGATAGAGCGTCATCAGCGGCTGGAACGTCGAGTCCTCGGGCAGCTCGCCGAGGATGCGCTCGCGGTAGTGCAGCGCCAGCTGCGTGGTGGTCACCGGCGGCTTCAGGTTCGGCATCACGATCGCGCGTCCGAAGCGCTTCGCCGTGTCGGCGAGCACCGCCGCCATCTCCGGGCCGTCGCGCAGGTGCAGGTGCCAGTCGTCCGGCCGGGTGATCGTGATGCGGTCCACGGAGCGATTTTACTTTGGCTTGTAGAGCGCGTTTCGCGGGACGCCCGTGATCTTCGCGGCGAGCCTCGCCGCGTCGCTCGGCGACATTTCCTTCGCGAGGATGTCCCGCACGCGCGCGCCCTCGGCCGCATCGGCCTTCTGCGCCGGCCCGGGGCCGAGAACCAGGACGAATTCGCCCTCCTCGCGATGCGGCCCGTGCAGCCAGGCCGGCGCGTCGCCAAGCCGCATGCGCGCGACTTCCTCGAATTTCTTCGTCAACTCGCGCGCGATCACGATCTCGCGCTCGGGCCCAAACCGCACGAGCAGGTTTTTCACCGTCTTCTGCACTCGGTGGGGGGCTTCGTAGAGGATGACCGGGTCCTGGTCTTTCAGTTCCTTTTCGTCTTTCAGGAAACCGGTGAAACGAAAACCCTTTGAAGCAAACCCGGCCGCCGACCAGGCCGCGATCGCGGCGCTCGGGCCCGGCAGGGGCTCGACGCGGATGCCCGCCTGGTGCGCCGCCTCCACGAGCAGCGCGCCCGGGTCCGAGACGCCCGGCGTGCCGGCGTCGCTGATCAGGGCGATACGCTTGCCCTCCTGCAGCATTGCCAGGAGTTTTTTTGCTTGAGTTTTCTCGTTATGTTCGTGCAACGCCACCACGGGCGTCGAAACGCCATGGTGGGCGAGGAGCGTGCGCGAGGTGCGCGTGTCCTCGCAGGCGATCAGGTCGGCCGCGCGCAGCGCGTCGATCGAGCGCGGGCTCGAGTCGGCGAGGTTGCCGATCGGCGTGGCGACGATGGTGAGGACACCGGGGGCGGGCTTCAACGCGGGTCAACCTCGGCTGGGCGGGTGCCGTTAAGACTGCCATGAACCAGGCCGGCGTGCGAGCCGAGGAGCTGTGTGCGGAGCTGCTGCGCAAGGCCGGCCTGCGGGTGCTGGCGCGCAACTGGCGCTGCCGGCTGGGCGAGATCGACCTGGTGGCCGAGGAGGGCGCAACGCTCGTCTTCGCCGAGGTGCGGCTGCGCCAGGGCGCCGGCCGCTTCGGCGGCGCGGCCGAGAGCATTTCCGCCGCCAAGCGCGCGCGGCTGCTCGCCGCCGCGCGGCTTTACCTTGCCCGGCGGCCGGAGGCGAACTGCCGTTTCGACGTGCTGCTCCTGGATGGCCTCGAGCCCGGCCGGGTCGAGTGGATCCGCAATGCGTTTGGTCTTTAGACTCCTCTTTCTCCTCCTTGCCCTCCCTGGCCACGCCCAAAGCGTCCGCCTGCTGGTGCAGAGCTCGCCTCTGGCGGGCTTTCGCTAAGCCGAGGCCGCGTCGCTCTGGGCGCTGTTGCGCGTCGGCGACGAGCTCACGCTGGCGCGCGAGCCGGACAACGCGCACGACGCCAACACGGTGCGCGTCGAGTGGCGCGGCCACAAGCTCGGCTATGTGCCGCGGCGCGAGAACGCTGCAGTCGCGCAGGGGCTGGATCGCGACGCACGGCTGCGCGCGCCTCTCCCGGCTCGAAGAGCATCCGAATCCGGCGCGGCGCGTCGAGTTCGAGGTCTACATCGAGTAAAATCGCGCACATGGGCCACGCCGAGCCGACTGCAACGCTCGAAGAGCGCGTCGCCGGGCACTTCAGCGACAGCGCGACCCTCAAGCTCGCCGCCGCGAAGAAGCTTTCCGCCCCGATCGCGCGCGCCTCGCTGCTCATGGCCGAGACGCTGCGCGCGGGCGGCAAGGTGCTCGCCTGCGGCAACGGCGGCTCTGCGGCGGACGCGCAGCACTTCGCCGCCGAGCTCGTCAACCGCTTCGAGCGCGAGCGCGCGCCGCTCGCCGGGCTCGCGCTCACCACCGACAGCTCGGCGCTCACCTCGATCGCCAACGACTACAGTTACACGCAGGTGTTCGAGAAGCAGCTGCGCGCGCTCGGCAGGAAGGGCGACGTGCTGCTCGCGATCTCGACCAGCGGCAACTCGGGCAGCGTGCTCGCCGCCGTGCAGGCCGCGCGCGAGCTCGCGCTCCGCGTCGTCGCGCTCACCGGCAACGGCGGCGGCAAGATGGCCGCCGCGCTCGCCGCCGACGACGTGCACGTCTGCGTGCCGCACACGCGCACCATGCGCATCCAGGAGGTGCACCTGCTCGCGCTGCACTGCTTGTGCGACGGTATCGATTTCCAGCTCTACGGAGAAAAAAAATGACAATCGCGCGCCTCTATCTGCTCGCCCTCGTGCCGCTCTCGCTCGTGCTGCAGGGCTGCATCGAGATGGCGGCGGTCGGGGCGGGTGCGGCGGTACTGTCGGCGCTCGACCGCCGCACCACCGGCGCCCAGGTCGACGACGAAGGCATCGAGTTGCGCGCCACCAACCGCGTCAGCGAGCGCTTCGGCGAGCGTGTGCACGTCAACATCACCTCGTACAACCGCAGCGTGCTGATCACCGGCGAGGTGCCCGATGCCAGGGCGAAGGAAGAGATCGAGAAGATCGTCATGGGCGTGCCGAACGCGCGCGCCGTGACCAACGACCTCGAGGTCATGGCCAACGCCACGCTCGGCAACCGCGCCAACGACGCGACCATCACCGGCAAGGTCAAGGCGCGCTTCCTCGACGCCGGCCAGTTCAACGTGCTGCACGTCAAGGTCGTCACCGAGCGCAGCGTGGTCTACCTGCTCGGCATCGTCACCGAAGCGGAGGCGGCGAGCGCGGTCGAGATCGCGCGCACCACCGGCGGCGTGCGCAAGGTGGTCCGGATGTTCGACTACTGCAAGCCGACCGACGCGGCGTGCGCGCCGCGCGACAAGCCGAAGGCCGAGGAACCGAAGAAGAGCGGGTCCTAGCCTGGGCTTCGCGGCGAAACTGCGGGCCCCGGGCGACGCGGCGCGCTGGGCGCGCGAGTTCTCGCGGCCCCTCGTTTTCACCAACGGCGTCTTCGACCTGCTGCACCGCGGCCACGTCACCTATCTCGAGCAGGCGCGCGCGCTCGGCGCGGCGCTCGTCGTCGCGCTGAACAGCGACGCCTCCGCGCGGCGCCTCGGCAAGGGGCCGGACCGGCCGGTAAACGCGCTCGCTGACCGCATGGCGCTCGTCGCGGCTCTCGCATCGGTGGACGCGGTGACCTCGTTCGACGAAGCGACGCCCGCGGCGCTGATCGAGGCGCTCAAGCCCGAGGTGCTCGTCAAGGGCGGCGACTGGCCGGTGGAGAAGATCGCCGGCGGGCGCGAGACGCTCGCGCGCGGCGGGCGCGTCGTGTCGATCCCGTTCGAGCACCAGCGCTCGACCACGGACCTGCTGAAAAGGATCAGGAAAGACCGAGCTCGAAGCAGATCGCGCCCGGCGTCGGGCACGACAGGTAGGGCCCGACCTCCCGGAAGCCGAGGGAGCGGTACAGGGTGATCGCGGTGGTCAGCTTGGGCAGCGTGTCGAGCAGAATGCGCTGGTAGCCGCGTTGCCTCGCTTCTTCGATGAAGGCGACGGCCAGCCGGCGCCCTAGGCCCGAGCCGCGGCCGCGCTCGCGCACATACATGCGCTTCATCTCGCCGCTCACCGGATCGTGGCGCCGCAGGCCGACACAGCCAAGCGCACCCGCCGCGTCGCGGGCGAGCAGCAGCGCGCCGCCCGGCGGCGCGTAGTCGCCGGGCAGGGCCGCGAGCTCGCGGCCGTAGTCCTGGAAGCAGAGCGCCTCGGCCACGAGCTCAGCGTACTCGCGGAACATCACGCGCACCTCGTCCAGGTCGGTTTTCGACGTCGCCGGAGCCACGATCTGCATGAGACATCTTACAATCTGCGAACTGAGCCAGCTGCCATGAAGCTCCACCAGGTCAAGATCGACTTCGCTCCCGAGCAGGACCGCCTGCTGATGCTGATCGCGGCGAGCGAGAAGGTCGAGGTTCGCATGTGGCTGACACGGCGCTTCGTGAAGCTGCTCTGGCCGCTCCTGGTCAAGCTGGCCGAGGAGGCGAGCCCCCGCATCCGCACGCAGGCCAACCCCGAGGCGCGCCGCGCCCTGCTCGGCATCGAGCACGAGCAGGCGGTGTCGAAGGCGAACTTCGGGTTGCCCTACGATGACAGCTCGCGCGCGACGCCGCTCGGCGCCGACCCGCTTCTGCTCGCGCGCATCGAGACTGGCCACGACCCGAACGGCCATCCAGTGGTGGCGATGCACCCGGCCGAGGGACAGGGCCTGACCCTGACGCTCGACCCGGTACTGCTGCATTCGCTGTGCCGGCTGCTGCAGGCGGCGGTGAAAAAGAGCGACTGGGACATGGAGCTGAAGCTTCCCGGCGTCGCGTCCGAAGAGGCGCCCGAGCGCGCCCGGCGCACGATCAACTGAGGGCAAGAATGAAAACACCGATCCTCTCCGCCGTTTTGCTGCTCGCCCTGGGCGCGTCGGCGCAGGCGCAGATCCGCTACTCCGAGGAGGAGATCATCGGCAGGATCGCCGAGTGCATGAAGGAGACCGCGCCGAAGGACTGGCGGCGGCTCGTCTTCACGCTCGACCAGGAGTCTGCCGATCCCGGGAGCCCCGGCAAGAGCACGGCTTCGCACAAGGTCATGGCCGGCAAGGGAGAAAGCGCGCTGCGCGACTTCAAGCCGTGTCGGCGCCCCGACTGGGTGTCGCGCGCGGTGCAGGCGTTCCGGGAGTCGCAGGACGAGAAGGCGCGCGGCTGGGTCGGCATCACGGTCACCGTCGAGCGCGAGGGCCGCTACACGATCAACTTCCGGTATCCGAAGTGAGCGCCGTCGCGGCGATGCAGGCGCACTTCAAGGGCCTGCTCCCGGACCTGATGGGGCTCGAGCTCGCCGAGGCGACGCCGGACAAGGTGGTCGCGACCATGGTCGTGCGCAAGGACCTGTGCACGGTCGGCGACAGCCTGCATGGCGGCGCGATCATGGCGTTCGCCGATACGCTCGGCGCGATCGCCGCGATCCTCAACATGCCGCAGGGCTCGCGCACCACGACGATCGAATCGAAGACCAACTTCATCGGCGGCGCGGCGCTCGGCACGCGCGTCACCGGCGAAGCGGTGCCGGTGCACCGCGGCCGCACGACGGTGGTGTGCCAGACGACGATAAAAAGCGACAAGGGCAAGCTGGTGGCGCTCGTCACGCAGACGCAGCTTGTGATTGCCGCCTAGCGTATAATGCGCGCCCTGATGAATCAGAGAGATAGCAGCAGTCATTAGTTCAGGTTTCGACAAGCTAGGGCTCATCCCGCCGCTCTTGCAGGCCGTGCGCGAGCTGGGATACGAGCAGCCGACCCCGGTGCAGGAGCAGGCGATCCCGATCGTGCTGGAGGGACGCGACCTCATGGGCGGCGCGCAGACCGGCACTGGCAAGACCGCCGCTTTCGCGCTGCCGACGCTGCAGCGCCTCGCGCCGCTCGCCAGCACCTCGGCCTCGCCCGCGCGCCATCCGGTGCGCGCGCTCATCCTCGCGCCGACGCGCGAGCTCGCGATCCAGGTCGAGCAGAGCTTCCGCGAGTACGGCAAACACCTGCCGCTGCGCTCGGCGATCGTCTACGGCGGCGCCGACATGAACGCGCAGATCCAGGCGCTGCGCCGGGGCGTCGAGATCCTGGTGGCGACGCCGGGACGGCTGCTCGATCACGTGCACAACAAGACCGTGATGTTCAACCAGGTGTCGATCCTGATCCTGGACGAGGCCGACCGCATGCTCGACATGGGCTTCCTGCCCGACATCAAGAGGATCATCGCGCTGCTGCCGCCGGTGCGGCAGAACCTGCTCTTCTCCGCGACCTTCCCGGACGAAATCCGCAACCTGGTGAAGACGCTGCTGAAGAATCCCGCCGAGGTGCAGATCGCCGCGCGCAACGCCGCCGCCGACTCGGTGACGCACGTCGTGCACCCGGTGCCGCGCGAGAAGAAGCGCGAGCTGCTCGCCTACATCATCCAAACGCGGGGCCTGAAGCAGGTGCTCGTCTTCTGCGGCACGCGCATCGGCGCCAACCGCCTGGCGCACCAGCTGCGCCGCGACCGCATCCACGCCGACGCGATCCACGGCGACAAGACGCAGAGCGAGCGCGAGGCCGCGCTCGACGCCTTCAAGGCGGGCAAGACCGCCGTGCTGGTGGCGACCGACGTCGCCTCGCGGGGCCTGGACATCGAAGGCCTGCCGCAGGTGATCAACTTCGACATCCCGCTTTCGCCGGAGGACTACGTGCACCGCATCGGCCGCACCGGCCGCGCGGGCATGACCGGCGAAGCGATCTCGCTGGTGGCGCCGGATGACCACGAGGCGCTCGGCCAGATCGAGAAGCTGATCAAGAAAAAGATCGACAAGGCGGTGGTGCCGGGCTTCACGCCGCACGCCGGGACCGCGGCGACGCTGATGGGCGGCGAATCGAGGCGGCAGCGCAACGGCAACGGCGGCGGGCGCCGCGAAAGCCGCGGCGGCAGGGAGCGAATGCAGCACCGCCCGCAGCAGCCAGCCCACAAGCCGCAGCCTCCCGCCAAGCAGTCCGACCCGATTTTCTCCAAGCCGTACGAGCCCACCGTTCCCAGCACCGAGCCGAAACCGCAGCCCGCGCAGGCGCCCACGCGCCGCCGCGAGCACCCGGTTGCTGCACTGCTCGGCGGGCTGAAGCGCGCCTAGTCCAGGGCCGGCGGGTGTACTCTTGGCCCTCCAAGCCCCGGGGAGGGAGAACCTTATGAGCATCCGCATTCTTGCCGCCGCAGTCACCGCACTGGGCATCGCGGGCTGCGCGACGACCGGCACGGAGAGCGCCGGCGGCGCGAAAGAGATGAAGCTCGCATTCGACTTCACCGACGGCAGCCCGGCCGTGCTCCTAAAGAAGCTCGACAACGTGGAGCTCACGCGCAGGCAGCTGATCGAGAGTGGCGTCACGCCGAAGATCGTGCTGACCTTCCGCTGCAACGCCTCGTACTTCACGCAGGCCAACCTCGGCGCGGTAAAGGAGCCGGAGCGCGCCGATGCGCTCAAGGTGGCGGCGAAGCTGCGCGAGATGAAGAAGGCGCCCGGGGTGGAGGGGCTGGAGCAGTGCAACCTTCCGCTCGCGGACCGCAAGCTCAATCCCGCGGACCTGATGCAGGAAGTGAAGCTGGTGCCCAACGGCTGGATCGCGCTCGGCCGCTACCAGCAGCAGGGATATGCCTACATCGCGCCTTGAGAGAACCCGGCTAGAAAGGCAGCGGCGCGCCGGGCTTGAGCGGCTGCAGGGCCTTGCGGAAGTCTTCCTGAATGCGCTTTAGCGCCTCGGGCGTGTCGCCCTCGAAGCGCAGCACCATCACCGGTGAAGTGTTGGAGGCGCGGGCGAGGCCGAAGCCGTCGGCGTAGTCGGCGCGCACGCCGTCGATCGTCAGCACGCGAGCCGCAGTGGAAAAAGGGTTTTTCGCTTGCAGTTTTGAAATCAACGCATGAGGTTCCCCTTCGACCAGTTTCCAGTTCAATTCCGGGGTCGAGGGGGCGTCGGGCAAGCTCTCGAGCGTCTCTCCGGCGTTCTTTTCCTTTGAGAGAATTTCCAGCAGCCGCGCGCCGCAGTAGAGCGCGTCATCGAAGCCGTACCAGCGCTCCTTGAAGAAGATATGGCCTGACATCTCGCCGGCGAGCGGCGCCCCGGACTCTTTCAGCTTCGCTTTGATGAGCGAATGCCCGGTTTTCCAGATGACCGGCCGGCCGCCGTGCCGCTCGATCCAGGGGGCGAGCAGCCGCGTGCATTTCACGTCGTAGATGATCTCGGCGCCGCGGTTGCGTGACAGCACGTCTTTGGAGAACAACATCAGTTGCCGGTCGGGATAGATGATCTTGCCGTTCGGCGTGACGACGCCGAGCCGGTCGCCGTCGCCGTCGAAGGCGAGGCCAAGATCCAGATTTTTTTCCTTCGTCTTTTCTATCAATGCTTTCAGATTCTCCGGCCGGGACGGATCCGGATGGTGATTCGGAAAACGCCCATCCACGTCGCAGAAAAGCTCGGTGACCTCGCAGCCGAGCTTGCGAAAGAGCCGCGGCGCGACCACGCCGGCGACGCCGTTGCCGCAGTCGATTGCGATGCGGAACGGGCGTGCGAGTTTCACGTCGCCCGCGATGCGATCGAGGTAAGCGCCGAGGATTTTCTCTCTTGACTGTTTTCCCGAGGGAGTTCCCGGGAAACCTCTCTCTGCACGGACCCGCAGGTCCTGGATCTCATCGCCGGAGAGCGTGTTGCCCGCGACCACCATCTTCAGGCCGTTGTACTCGGGCGGGTTGTGGCTGCCGGTGACGGCGATCGCGCTCGCGCAGCCGAGCTGGTGCGCCGCGAAGTAGACGACCGGCGTCGGCACCATGCCGAGGTCGACGACCCCGGCGCCCGCGGCGGTCAGGCCTTCCGTGAGCGCACCGACGAGGCGGGGGCCGGTGGTGCGCCCGTCGCGCCCCACGGCGAAAGTCGGAGCGCCGCGCTCGCGCCCGAGAGCGCCCAGAGCTTGCCCGACCGCACGCACGGCGTCGGACGTGAGCGTTTTTCCGACGATGCCGCGGATGTCGTAGGCGCGGAAGATTTCGGGCGCGAGCTTCACCCGGCGCGCAGGAATTCGAGCACGCGGCGCGCGAGCCAGCCGTCGCGGCCCGGAAAGCCGGCGTGGCCGCCGGCAGCGAGGAACTCGAGGGTCACGTGGGCAGGTATATCACGGCGCGACTGCAGCTCGTCCAGTGTCGCCGCCGGCAGGAACGGGTCGTTGCGCGCGCTCAGGAGCAGCGTCGGCACCGCGATCGACTTCAGCCACGGCGCGCTCGAGGCGCGCGTCCAGTAGTCGTCGACCCCGCTGAAGCCGTGCAGCGGCGCGGTCACCATGTCGTCGAACTCGCGGAAGGTGCGCGCGCGCGCGAGCTTGCGCTCGTCCACGGCGATCTGCCTGAGCGTGAGCTTCGCAAACGCCTTGGCCTTGAGCGTGGTGAGGAAGACCCGGGTGTACAGGCGCTGGTTGAGGCCGCGGTCGAGCACGCGCCCCGCGGCAGCGAGATCGAACGGCGCGGAGACGGCCGCCGCTCTCCTGACCGGGGTCTTTCCTTCGTTTTCGCCCAGGTACTTGAGGAGCGCGTTGCCGCCCAGCGAGACGCCCGCCGCGTGCGTCGCCCCGAGGCGTTGCAGGATCCAGCCGATCTCGGCGCTGTCGCCCGAGTGGTAGGCGCGCGGCAGGCGGTTGAGCTGGCCCGAGCAGCCGCGGAAATGCGGTACGACGCAGCGCCAGCCGCTCGCGACGGCGTGCGCCGCGATGAAACGGGCGTACTGGCTCGACGAGCTGCCTTCCAGCCCGTGAAAAAGGACGAGCAGGGGACCTTCTTTTCCGGCCCAGTCCAGGTCGATGAAGTCCCCGTCCGGAATCTCCCAGCGCTCGCGCGACCAGGCGACGCGGGGCTTGGGCCCGAGCGCCGCGGCGATCGTCTGCAGATGGCCGCCCGGCAGCCACCAGGGCGCGACGTAGGGTTCGACAGGGGACGGCAAGGTCAGTGCAGGATCTTCGGCTGCGCCGGCGGCGGCTCGGCGGCGGCGACCGCGCCGGGCGCGGGCGAGGCGTGGTGCACGATCATGCGCCAGCCGGCCGCGGTTCGTAGGTAGACGTTGGTCGCGATCACCGGCGGGCGCGGCCGCTTCTCGCCGGCGACCGTGATGGTCTCGAGCACGCTGTGCACCGTGACCATCATGCCGGTGGCGGCGACCCGCTGCGTCACCTGCACCCGCATGCTCGGGCCGACGGCGAACATCTGCCGCCAGGCCTCGCGCACCTGCTCCTGGCCGGCGAGGCGCTGGCCCGCCGGGTGCACGCACACGATCTCCTCGTCCTCGGACCACACTTGCATCATGCCCTCGAGGTCGGAGCGCTCGAGCGCCTCGTAGAAGGCGTTCTCGGCGTCCTGCGCGGTGGGGAAGATCCGCCCGCTCATGAGAGCTGCTTTATCTCGGAGAGCACTTTTTCGACAGGAAGCTCGTTCAGGCATTTGAAATGCCCCAACGGGCAAACGCGCTCGAAGCAGGGGCTGCACTCGGGCTTGAGCCACACCACGCGCGCGCGCGCCGAGCGCGGCGGCGTGCGCGCGGGGCTGGAGGAGCCGAAGAGCGCAACCTGCGGCGTGTCGAGCGCCGCGGCGACGTGCATCAGGCCAGAGTCGTTGGTGACGACGTAGGCGGCGCCTGCGATGAGGTCGATCGCCTCATCCAGCGTGGTGCGGCCGACGAGGTTCTGCCCGCGAACGCCTTCCGCGGCCGGCGTATCGGCGGGGGAGCCGAGGAGCACGACCTCGAGGTCCATCCTCGGGGCAAGCGCCCGGAAATGCGGCCAGCGCTTGGCCGGGCCGTATTCCGCGCCCGGACAGAACACCGCGTAGCGCCCGGGAACCGTGAATTTCCTCTTCGTGGCCGCGATCTTGTCCGGATGGGCCTTGAGGCGCGGCTCGGGGAGCGGGTCGGCGATCTCCTTGCCCGGGATCTCGCAGAGCCGGGCGTATTGCTGCGCCATCCCGCCTTCTTCCTTCCTGTAGTTCAGGTTCAGCAGGCCGTAGCGGAATTCGCCGACATAGCCGCTGCGCACCGGGATGTCGGCAAAGAAGGGCGTGAGCGCGGACTTCCAGCTGTTCGGCAGCACGATCGCCCGGTCGTAGGCGCGCTCCTTGAGGCGCCGGCCGAGCCGCCAGCGCTCGCGAAGCTGCAGCAGCCCGTGGCTGAGATCGGCCCGGATCACTTCGTCGACTTCGGCCATGCGCTCGAGCACCGGCGCGACCCAGGGCGGCGCGAGCACGTCGATGCGTCCGCCCCCGGTCATCCTGCCGCGCAAGCGCGACAGCAGCGGCTGCGCCATGAGCGCATCCCCGATCCAGTTGGGCGCAACGACGAGAATGTTAATGAGCTGGCTTGCTGCCTTTGTAGAAAAACTTCGTTCCACAATAAGGGCAGAGCGCTTCGCCCTTCTTCGCCACGTCCAGGAACACCCGCGGATGCCGAGCCCAGAGCGGCGCGCCCGGCATCGGGCAGTGCAGCGGCAGGTCCTTCTCCGTGATGTCGACCTGCCTCGCGGTGTCGGGGTTCATCCCTTTGCTTTCGCGCCTTTTTTCATGTCGACCGGCGTCAGCCAGTGCCTGTGCTTGCGGTCCTTGCCGGTCACGACGTCGAAGAACGCCTTTTGCAGCGCCTTGGTGATCGGGCCGGCCTTGCCAGCACCGATGATACGGCCATCCAGCTCGCGGATGGGCGTCACCTCGGCCGCGGTGCCGGTGAAGAAGCACTCGTCGGCGATGTAGATGTCGTCGCGCGTCAGGCGCTTGGCGCGCACGGCGTAGCCGAGACCCTCGGCCAGCTCGATGACGGACGAGCGCGTGATGCCGGTCAGCGCCGAGGTGAGCTCCGGCTCCCGGATCACGCCGTCCTTGATGACGAAGATGTTCTCGCCCGCGCCCTCGGCGACGAAACCGTCGACGTCGAGCAGCAGCCCTTCGTCGTAGCCGTGCTGCGTCGCTTCGAGCGTCGCCAGCACCGAGTTCGGGTAGGTGCCAGACATCTTGGCGCGCGCCATCGTGACGTTGACGTGGTGGCGCGCGACCGACGCGGTCTTCACGCGGATGCCCTTGTTCAGCGCCTCGGGGCCGAGGTACGCGCCCCAGGGCCAGGCGGCGATCGCCACGTGCACCCGCGCGCCGACCGGCGAGACGCCCATCTTTTCGGAGCCGTAGAAGGCGATCGGGCGGATGTAGCAGGCGTCGTGGCCGTTCGCGCGCACCACCTCGCACTGCGCCTCCATCAGGCGCTCGATCGAGTAGGGGATCTTCATCAGGTAGATGTGCGCCGAGTTGTGCAGGCGCTGGGTGTGCTCGCGCAGCCGGTAGATCTGCGTGCCGCTCACCGTCTTGTAGGCGCGCACACCCTCAAAGACCGCCAGGCCGTAGTGCAGCGAGTGGGTGAGCACGTGCGTGGTTGCCGAGCGCCACGGCACTAGCTTGCCGTCGTACCAGATCCAGCCGTCGCGGTCGGCCATCGAGAGAGGGGCGCCCGGTTTTGCTTTCGCCATGAAATGCTTTCCTGTGTGAGAGTCGATGTCATTCTAATCATGAAAAAGCGCTAGACTATTAACATGGATGTTAATCCTCTGAACCGGGTCTTTGCCGCGCTCGCCTCGGTGCCGCGACGGCAGATCATCGCCTTCCTCGGCCAGACCGCGCTCTCGACCGCGGATCTCGCGCTGCGCTTCGGCATGAGCGCGCCGGCGGTGTCGCGCCACCTGTCGGTGCTGGCGCACGCCGGCCTGGTCTCGGCCGAGCGCCAGGGCCAGCGCGTGCTCTACCGGCTGAACCGCGACGCGCTGCTCGATGCGCTCGCGCGCTTTGCCTCGGAAGTCGACGGGCCGCTGCGGCACGAGCCGCGCCGCGGGCGCGCGCCGCGCGAGGCCATCTAGTGCTAGTCTCGAACGGGGTGGGACTATCAGGACAGTATTGATACTCGCCGCGCTTGCGCTCGCGGGCTGCGCGTCCGCGCCGGCCGATGACCTGCTCGCTTCGACCGACGTGGTGCGCGGCATGGCGCGCGAGGGCGGTGTCAGCGTCGAGGTCGCGCGCTTCTCGCGGCGCAAGATCGGCGACCCGCTTACCGGCACCTGGGAACCCTACATCCTCCAAGCCGCGCACCGAGTACCGGCTCGTCGAGACCCCGGTAGGCGTCGCGCTCGAGGCACGGGCCGACACGCCCGCATCGGGGCTGATCCGCCGCATCCGCATCGACCCGCGCCGCCATCCGGTGCTCGAGTGGCGCTGGCAGGTGCAGAACCTGATCCCGCAGGCGGATGCGAGTCGCGCCGCGACCGACGATGCGGTGGCGCGCCTGATCGTCTCCTTCCACGGCAACCCGAAGCGGCTCGACTTCCAGGACCGGATCCACCTGCGCCTCGCCAAGGCGGTGAGCGGCCAGGCGCTGCCGTACGCGACGCTGATGTACATCTGGTCGAGCAAGCTCCCGGTCGGCACGGTGCACGAGCACCCGCGCACCCACCGTATCCGCGTGATCGTGGTCTCCAGCGGCGAGGACGGCGTCGGCCAGTGGCACGACTACCGGCGCAGCGTCGTCGAGGACTACCGCAAGGCCTTCGGCGAGGAGCCCTGGGACATCGTCGCGGTCGGCGTCATGACCGACAGCGACAACACGCGCCAGAAGGCGCGCTGCCTGTACGACGACATTACCTTCAGCCAGACCCCGGAGTAGCTATCGGAAGACGTGCCGCCAGAGCTCTTTCACGGCGGAGGCGCGCTCGAAAACCTGGTCCTGCGGCACGCGCGCGTACTGCGCGCCGTTCAGCCTGAGGCCGTGCTGCAGCCGGCGGAACTCGCGGTAGGCGATCTGGCATTGCTTCGCGATCGGCTCTGGAATAAGCCCTAGAGAAGAAGCGATACCCAGCAACGCGATGTTGCCGAGGTTGCCGGTGAGCTCGGGGTGCCGGTGCGCGTGGGTCAGGATCAGGGTTTGCACCGCGAATTCGATGTCGATCATGCCGCCGCGGTCGTGCTTCAGGTCGAAGAGAGCCGAATCGTTCGGGTGCGCCTTGTGCAGCTTCTCGCGCATCGCGAGGACGTCGCGCGCGAGTGCGCCAGGGTCGCGCCGCCGCATGAGAATGGTTTTTCTTATGCTTTCGAATCGAAGGCCAATATCGGGATCTCCCGCGCAAAAGCGCGCGCGCGTGAGCGCCTGGTGCTCCCAGGTCCAGGCGTCCTTGTCCTGGTAGCGCTCGAAGGCGGCGAGGGAGGAGACGAGCAGGCCGCTCGCGCCCGAGGGCCGCAGCGCGAGGTCGGTGTCGAAGAGCGTGCCCGCCGCGGTGCGCAGCGTGAGCCAGTTGTTGTAGCGCTGCGCGAGGCGCGCGTAGTTTTCCGGCGCGCGCTCATCGGCGTCGTCGTAGAGAAAGATGAGGTCGAGGTCGGAGGCGTAGCCGAGCTCCTTGCCGCCGAGCTTGCCGTAGGCGATGACGGCGAAGCGCGGCGCGTCGCGGTGCCGCTGCGGCAGGCAGGCCCAGCAGGCCGCGAGCGAGCAATCGAGCACGCAGTCGGCGAGCACCGAGAGATGGTCGGCGAGCCGCTCGACCGTCAGCAGCCCCGCCAGGTCCTGCGCGAGCAGCCGGAAGAGCTGCGCCTGGTGCTGCTCGCGCGCGACGTTCATCTGGCGCTCGACGTCGCCGGCGGCGCCGGCGAGCGCCGCCTCGAGCTCGCCCGAGGCGCGCACCCAGTCGGGCGCGGCGGTCAGCAGGCGGTCGTCCAGCAGCTCGTCGAGGAGCAGCGGGTGGCGCGCGATGTAGTCGGCCGCCCAGCTCGAGGCCCCGATCATGCGCGTCACGCGCTCGAGCGCCGCGGGGCGCTCGGCGAGGAGCGCGAGATAGGAGGCGCGCCCGGCGATCGCCTCGATCAGGTCGGCGCCGCGCGCGAGCGTCGCCTCCGCGTCGGGCGTCGCGGCCGCCGCCGCGCCGAGCAGCGGCACGAACAGGTCGATGCGCCGGCGCGATTCCCCGGGCAGCTGCGCATAGCGCTGGCTTGAGCGCAGCGCAACGAGGCGCGGGTGCGCGGGCCAGGGCTTCGCTTCGCCCTCGGCGAGCGGCTCGGTGAAGACGGCCTGGAAATGGCGCGTGACCGCGCCGCGATGCGCCTTCAGCGCGCCGGCGAAGGCGCGCCAGTCCTCGAATCCGGACATGCGCGCGAGGCGGGCGCGGTCATCGTCGCCCGCGGGCAGCTCATGGCGCTGCGCGTCGTCGAGGTACTGCAGCCGGTGCTCGACGTTGCGCAGGAAAACGTAGGCGGAGGAAAGGTCTTTTTCGGCCTCTCCGGGTAGAAGATTCCGGGCGGAAAGCAAAGGCAAGGCCTCGAGTGTCGGGCGCACCGTCAGCGCCGGATCGCGGCCGCCGCGCACCAGCTGCAATGCCTGGACGATGAACTCGATCTCGCGGATGCCGCCGGGCCCGAGCTTGACGTGCTCGGCGAGCTCGCGCCGCGCGACGTCGCGGCGCACTTCGCCGTGCAGCTGCCGCAGCTCGCCGAGCGTGGCGTAGTCGAGATACTTGCGAAAGACGAAGGGGCGCACGATCGCGTCGAGCTCCGCGATCGCCTGCGGCGCGCCTGAGATCGCGCGCGCCTTGATCCACGCATAGCGCTCCCACTCGCGCCCCTGCGTGACGAGATAGGTCTCAAGAGCCGCGAAGCTCGCCACCAGCGGCCCGGCGCTGCCGTAGGGACGCAGGCGCATGTCGACGCGAAAGACGAAGCCGTCCTCGGTGACGTCGTTCAGGAGCGCGATCAATCTGCGGCCGGCGCGCTCGAGCGCTTCCGGCCGGCTGCCGTCCGGGTGGAGGAAGACGAGATCGATGTCGGACGAGACGTTCAGCTCTCCGCCGCCGAGCTTGCCCATCGCGACGACGATGAACTCCGGCTCTCCCAGCCACTCCAACGCGGCGCCGATCGAGAGCTCGGCGAGCCGGCTCATCGCCCGACAGACTTCGGCAAGGTCGGCGCGGCCGTCGAGGTCGCGCGCCATCGTGCGCAGGAAAACGCGCCGGCGCAGCTGCCGCAGGCGCCGCTTCAGCGCCGCTTCGCTGTCAGCCGCTGCGCCCGCGAGGGCGTTGCTCATTTCGCTCGCGCTGAACGGGCCCGCGTCCAGTTCGGCGGCGAGCTGCGGATGCGCCGCGAGCGCCTGCCCGGCCCACCGCGACAGCACCCGCAAATCGGGGAATTTACGAATCGGATCCGGCATTTACAGATAGAATACCTGCAGATGCGATTTCCGCTGAAAGCGTTCGCGCGTGCGGTCGAAGTGCTCGCCTGGGTCGCTTTTTTCACCTTCGCGGCCATCTTCCTCGCGCTGCGCTACTGGCTCCTGCCCGACATCGAGCGCCACCGCGGCGACATCGTCGCCGCGATCTCGCAGGCGACCGGGCTGTCGGTGCGAATCGGCGCACTCACGACCGACTGGCAGGGGCTGCATCCGCGCGTCGCGATCGCCGACGTGCGCGTGAGCGACCGCGACGGGCGCGAGGCGCTCGTGCTGCCGACGGTCGAGAACGTGATCTCGTGGCGCTCGCTCTTCGCCGGGGGCCTGCGGCTGCGCTCGCTCGTGATCGACGGGCCGAAGCTCGCCGTGCGGCGCGACAAGGACGGCGTGATCTATGTCGCCGGCATCCGCGTGGGCGGCGACCCGGGCGACGGCAGGCTCACCGACTGGCTGCTCAACCAGAACGAGATCGTGATCCGCGGCGCCGAGATCGAGTGGCTGGACGAGCTGCGCGGCGCGCCGCCGCTGCAGCTCTCCGCGCTCAACTTCCGTCTCGCCAACGATGGCGACCGGCACGCGGTCGGCATCTCGGCGCGCCCGCTGCGCGAGCTCGGGCCCGGCGTCGAGCTGCGCGCGCAGCTCGAGGGGTCGAGCGTGCGGCAGCCCGACAAATGGAGCGGGCGCATCTTCGCCGAGCTCGGCTATACCAACCTCGCCGACTGGCGCGCCTGGGTCGACTACCCGGTGGACGTGCGCCGCGGCGAGGGCGCGCTGCGGATCTGGGCCACGCTCACCCGCGGGCGCATCACGCAGGCGACCGCCGACGTCGTGCTCTCGAACGTGGTGGCGCGGCTCGCTTCCGACCTGCCGGTGCTCTCCGTCATGGAGGTGCGCGGCCGCCTGTATGGCCGCCTGGCCGGGCGCGGCTACGAGTTCGGCACGCGCGGCCTTGCGCTCGCGGGCCCGGGTGCGCTGCCCATGAAGTCGACCAGCTTTCGCGCCACCTGGGAGCCCGCGAACGGCAGCCTCGCGCAGCGCGGCTCGGTCAACGCCAACCTGATCGAGCTCGGGCCGCTCGCGCACGTCGCCGAGTACCTGCCGTTTCCGGCCGACCTGAGAAAGCTCCTCGGCGAGCTCGCGCCGCAGGGCAACCTGCTCGATACCAAATTCGAATGGACCGGCGAGCTGCCCGATAAGGCGCAATTCACTGCGAAGAGCCGCTTCACCGGGCTCAGCATGCGCGCGTGGCGCGGCATTCCCGGCTTCGTCAACCTCTCGGGCAGCGTCGATGCGACGGAGAAGAAGGGGGCGCTCCAGCTCGCCGCGCGCAACGGCGAGCTCGACCTGCCGCGCGTCTTCCCGGAGCCCAGCGTCGCGCTGGAATCGCTCAGCGGCGACGTGGATTGGGAGCGCGTCGCCGACGGCTCGGTGAACGTCAAGCTGTCCAGCCTCGGCTTCGCCAACGAGGACTTCGCCGGCAGCGCCTCGGGCAGCTACCTGTGGAAGGGCGAGGGGCCGGGCGTCATCGACCTGGCCGCGCAACTGAGCCGCGCCGACGGCAAGAACACCGCCAAGTACCTGCCGCGCTCCACGATCATGGGCGAGCGCGCGCGCGCTTGGGTGGCGAGCGCGATCGTCGGCGGGCAGGCGACCGAGGCACGCCTACGGCTGAAAGGCGACCTGCGCGATTTCCCGTTCGCCGATCCGGCCAAGGGCCAGTTCGCGGTCGCCGCCAAGGTGACCGGCGCGATCCTCGACTACGCCAACGGCTGGCCGCGCATCGAGCAGATCGAGGGCGACCTCGGCTTCGAGCGCGAGAAGATCGAGATCCTCGGGCGCAGCGGCATGATCCTCGGCGCGAAGATCGCGAACGTGCGCGTGACGATCCCGAGCCTGCTCGAGGAGCACACGCGCCTCACCGTCGACGGCTCGGCCGAGGGCCCGACCGGCGAGTACCTCGCTTTCATCCAGCAGAGCCCGGTGCGCCGCATGGTGAGCGGCTTCACCGACGGCATGGCCGCGACCGGGCGCGGAAGGCTGAAGCTCAGGCTCGACCTGCCGCTCGACGACCTAGCGAAGAGCAAGGTCTCGGGCGAGTACCAGTTCGCGGGAAACAACGTCACGGTCGATACACGCCTGCCGCCGGTCGAGCGCGCCTCCGGCCGCGTCGCGTTCACCGAGTCCGCGCTGCAGGTGCACGAGGTGCACGGCCAGCTCTTCGGCGGCGACGCGCGCATCGCAGGCGGGATGCGGCCCGACGCAAGCGTGGTGATCACCGCCGAAGGCCGCATGACGGTCGACGGGGTCCGGCCGATCTTCGATCATCCGTGGCGCAAGCGCCTGTCGGGCGCGTCGCGCTACGTGGCGACCGTTGCCGTGAAGGAGGGCCGCACGCAGGTGAGCCTCGAGTCCAATCTCGAAGGCGTCGCGAGCCAGCTGCCGCCCCCGCTTGCCAAGCCGGCCGGCGAAGCGCTGGCCCTGCGCCTCGATGTCTTCCCGGGTGAAGGCCGCGACCGCATCGCGCTCCAGCTTGGCCGGATCGCGGCCGCCGAGTTCCTGCGCGGCGGCCCCGGTACCGCTGCGCCCGCCGCGGGGGCGCCGCTCCAGGTCCAGCGCGCAGTGATCACACTCAACCCGGCGCCGGGCGAGGTCGCGCGCATTCCGGAGCGGCGCGGCACGACCGTGCGCGGCACGCTGCCTGCGCTTGACCTTGATCGCTGGCTGCCGCTGCTCGGCGAGGGCGGCGCGGGCGGCGGCGACGGGGCGAGCTTCAACCTGAAAGTCGGCGTGATGGATGCGCTCGGCAAGCGCCTGCGCGGCGTCAGCATGCTCGGCGTGGCCGAGACGGGCGGCTGGTCGGCGACGATGACGACACAGGAGTTCGCGGGCGACCTCGCCTACCGCTCCGAGGGGAGCGGCAAGCTGATCGCGCGCTTTTCGCGCTTCTCCATCCCGGAGGACGCGCCCGGTGTGAAGCCCGGCGAGGCCGCGAAGGACCTGCCCGCAGTCGACATCGTCGCCGAGAGATTCACGTACCGTAACCGCCGGCTCGGGCGCGTCGAAATCCTCGCGCGCCACGAGGGCGCCGACTGGCGCATCGACAAGCTTGCGATGCTCACCCCCGACTCGTCGCTGAACGGCACCGGCCTGTGGAAGACGGGCGAGGGCTCGCGCACCGCGCTCAAGTTCAAGCTCGACGTCACCGACGTCGGCGAGTTCCTGAAGCGCGTCGGCTACCCGGACCACGTCAACGGCGGCCGCGGCAGCCTCGAGGGCGCGCTCAACTGGAACGGCGACCCGGTGACGATGGATTACGCCACGCTCGGCGGCGAGCTCAGGATGCATAGCGAGGATGGCCAGTTCCTCGAGATCGAGCCGGGCATCGGCAAGCTTGTCTCGCTGATGAGCCTGCAGATGCTGCCGCGGCGCCTCGCGCTCGATTTCCGCGACGTGTTCTCCAAGGGCTTCCAGTTCGACCGCATCGCGAGCACGCTGACGATCGAGCGCGGCGTGATGGCGGTGAAGGATTTCCGCATGCGCGGGTCGGTCGCCGACGTGAGCATGAGCGGGCAGGTCGACCTGTTGCTCGAGACGCAGGCGCTCAGCGTGCGCGTGATCCCGCAGCTCGGCGACACCGCCTCGACCGTGCTGGGTCTCATCAACCCGGTCGCGGGCGTGGCGACGCTGATCGCCGGACGCGTGCTGAAGAATCCGGTCGGCAAGCTGTTCGCCTTCGAGTACGCGATCTCCGGCACCTGGTCCGATCCCAAGGTGGAGAAAGTGCAGAAGCAGCCGGTACAGCTGACACCGCCGGAGCTGCAGGACCTGCGCTGAGCGCGATGGCGCGCGTCGCGGCGATCCAGATGGTATCGGCGGCGGAGGTCGCGCCGAATCTCGAGGCGGCCGGGCGCCTGGTCGCGGCCTCTGCAGCAGCCGGCGCAAAGCTGGTCGCACTGCCCGAATACTTCTGCATCCTCGGCCGGCACGAGACCGACAAGGTGAAGGCGTGCGAGGCCGACGGCAAGGGGCCGATCCAGGATTTTCTTTCCGACGCGGCGCGACGTAACCGCGTCTGGATCGTCGGTGGCACGGTCCCGCTGGTTTCGGAAGACAAGGACAAGGTCAGAAGCGCCTGCCTGGTCGTCGACGACACGGGGCGACGCGCGGCGCGCTACGACAAGACGCACCTTTTCAAGCTCGCGCTCGGCGAGCGCAACTTCGACGAGTCCCGGACGATCGAGCCCGGCAGCGCGCCGGTGGCGCTCGACACGCCGTTCGGCCGCCTCGGCCTCTCGGTCTGCTACGACGTGCGCTTCCCCGAGTTCTACCGCGCTGCCGGAACGGTGGATGCCTGGCTCGTGCCCGCGGCTTTCACCGACGTCACCGGCGCGGCGCACTGGGAAACGCTGCTGCGGGCGCGCGCGATCGAGAACCAGTGCTACGTGATCGCGCCGGCGCAGGGCGGGCTGCACGAAAACGGCCGGCGCACGCACGGCCACAGCATGATCGTCGACCCCTGGGGCGAGGTGCTCGCGTCCCGCGCCGAGGGCGAAGGCGTGGTGCTCGCGGAACTCGACCCCGCGCGCCTTGCCGAGGTGAGACAATCGCTGCCCGCACTCGACCACCGGAAGATCCGCTGATGCAAGCCGACCCACTGCTCGCGACCGCCGACGCCTGCCTGCTCGCGCCGCACGAGCTGGAGCGCGGCAAGCTCGACGCGGTGTACGGCGCGCTCGCGGCGCGGCGCCTGGACTACGCCGACCTCTACTTCCAGTACACGCGCGCCGAGAGCTGGAGCCTGGAGGAGGGCATCGTCAAGTCCGGCAGCTTCTCGATCGAGCAGGGCGTGGGCGTGCGCGCGATCTCGGGCGAGAAGACCGCGTTCGCCTACTCCGACGAGATCAGCTTCAGCGCGCTCCATGACGCGGCGCGCGCTACGCGAGCGATTTCAGGTTCTGGAAACTCTCGCAAAGCAAGAATCGCGAAAAAAACCTCGGCGCCACAGCGCTACTCGCCGATCGATCCGCTGGAGACCCTGAGCGCGGACGAGAAGGTAAAGCTCCTCGAGCGGCTGGAAAAAATGTGCCGCGCGCTGGACCCGCGCATCACGCAGGTGATGGCGAGCCTCGGCGGCGAGTACGAGGTGGTGCTGGTGTCGCGCTCCGACGGCGTGCTCGCGCCCGATGTGCGGCCGCTAGTGCGCCTGTCGGTGCAGGTGATCGCGGAGCAGGGCGGCCGGCGCGAGACCGGCTGGGCGGGCGGCGGCGGGCGCATCGGCTACGAGCACTTCGGCGAAGCGGTGCTCAAGGACTACGCCGAGCGCGCGGTGAAGCAGGCGCTCGTCAACCTGGAATCGAAGCCCGCGCCCGCGGGCACCATGACGGTCGTCCTCGGGCCGGGCTGGCCCGGCGTGCTGCTGCACGAGGCGATCGGCCACGGGCTGGAAGGCGACTTCAACCGCAAGGGCAACTCGGCGTTTTCCGGCCGCATCGGCGAGCGCGTCGCTTCCCGCGGCGTCACGGTCGTCGACGACGGCACGCTGCCGGGCCGGCGCGGCTCGCTCACCGTGGACGACGAGGGCAACCCGACGAGCCGCACCGTGCTGATCGAGGACGGAATCCTGCGCGGCTACATGCAGGACAGCCTGAACGCGCGGCTGATGAAGATGCCGTTGACGGGCAATGGCCGGCGCGAGTCGTTCGCGCACCTGACGCTGCCGCGCATGACCAACACCTACATGCTCGCCGGCAGGCAAGATCCGCAGGAGATCATTGCGAGCGTGCCTAAGGGCCTCTACGCGGTGAACCTCGGCGGCGGCCAGGTCGACATCACCAACGGCAAGTTCGTGTTCTCGGCCTCGGAGGCGTTCATGATCGAGAACGGCCGCATCACCTACCCGGTGAAAGGCGCGACGCTGATCGGCAACGGGCCGGACGCGCTCACGCGGGTGAGCATGATCGGCAACGACATGCGCATGGACTCGGGCCACGGCACCTGCGGCAAGGAAGGCCAGAGCGTGCCGGTGGGCGTCGGCCAGCCGACGCTGAAGATAGAGGGACTGACTGTCGGCGGGACCGCGTGAGCCTTCCCAGCAATAAGACCGAATTCCTGGAAAACCCGGAAAGAATTGCCGAAAGCATCCCCGATGGCGCGCTGCTCGCGCTGCCGCCCGACTATTCGCTGGTGGCGATGGAGGTCGTGCGCGCGCTGATCCGCCGGAAAGCGAAGAACCTGCGCCTGCTCGGCGTGCCGATCCTCGGGCTCTCGGCCGACCTGCTGATCGGCGCGGGCTGCGTCGCCGAAGTCGAGACGAGCGCGGTATCGCTGGGCGAAGCCGGGCTCGCTCCGCGTTTCACGGAGGCGGTGGAAAAAAATCTCATCAAGATAAAGGACGCGACCTGCCCGGCGATCCACAGCGCGCTGCAGGCGACCGAGAAGGGTGTCCCCTACATTCCGTTGCGGGGAATTTCCGGTTCTGACCTCGTGAAGAACCGCAACGACTGGAAAGTCCAGGACGATCTCGTTCTGGTTGCGGCCATCCAGCCTGACATCGCCCTCTTTCACGCCCGGTGGGCGGACGAAGCAGGCAACGTCTGGGTCGGGCGCAGGCGCGAGCTGGCGACCGTTGCGCATGCGTCCCGCCTCACCTTCGTGACTTTCGAGGAAAAGAAACCGGGCGACATGCTCGAGGACGAGCTGCTCGCGCCGGGCGTCATCTCTTCGCTCTACGTCTCCGGCGTCGCGCATGCCCCGCGCGGCGCGTGGCCGCTAGGCGTCGCGGGCGTCTACGGCGTCGACGACACGCACGTCACCCAGTATGCGAAGGCGGCGAAGACGGCCGAGGGGTTCCGGCGCTATCTCGAAGAATGGGTTCTTACGCCAAGGAAGAGCTTCTCGCCTGCGTAATCGCGCGGCTGCTCGGGGGCGCGCGCCACGCGGCGATCGGCGCCTCCTCGCCGATCCCGGCCACCGGCGCCTTCCTGCACCGGCAGGCCGACCCGGCGTTCTGCGTCTCGCTGCAGCAACGGCGCGAGACCAATCCTTTCACGGAAGGCTCGCGCGAGCTCTTCGACCTCGCCGGGCAGGGCCGGATCGACGTGTTCTTCCTCGGCGGCGCGCAGATCGACGGCGCGGCGAACATCAATCTCGTCCAGGCGGACGGCAAGCGCTTCCCGGGCTCGTTCGGCTCGGCCTACATGTACCCGGTCGTGCCGCGCGTGATCCTGTTTCGCGAGGAGCACTCGCTGCGCGTGCTGGTGAAGAAGGTGGATTTCGTCTCGGCGCGCGGCAATCCCGCGGCACTGGTCACCGGCAAGGCGCTTTTCTCCTGGCAACGCGACCGGCGCTGCTTCCGCCTCGAAAGCGTGCATCCCGGGAGCTCGGCAGAGGACGTGCGGACGAATACGGGTTTCGACTACGACCTTTCTTCTTCTTTCGGTGCGACTCCCGAACCGACGAGAGAGGAGGTCCGGATCCTGAGAGAGAAAGTCTCCCCCCAGATCAAGCGGGACTACCCGGAATTCGCCGCGAGGGTCTGGAAGGGCTGAGCTTCGGCCGCTGTTTCTCCTAGCTGCACCGCAGCAATGCGGAAGTTGCGGTTGCGGCCCCGGTGCGCGCTGAATACATTAGCCTGCTCGAGGGTTCGCTTCTCAGCATCATCCGAAAACCGGGAGGAAACACCATGGTTCGGCTGTCCATCAACGGCAAGTCCCATAACGTCGACGTCGACCCAAATACGCCGCTTCTCTGGGTGATCCGGGAGCAGGTCGGCCTGACCGGCACCAAGTACGGCTGCGGCGTCGCGCAGTGCGGCGCGTGCACCCGGTCGTCGTAGAGCCGCGCGATCCGGCTGCGCACGATCTCGCGCGACTCTGGCGCGATCAGCCCGAGCACCTCGCGCCCGAGCAGCTGCTCGGCGCGCTCCACCCGGAAAAGGCGCAGCATCGCCTGGTTCACCTGCACGATGCGCCAGTCCGCGTGAATGAAGATCGCGTCCGGCGAGACGTCGATCAGCTTGCGGTAGCGCTCCTCGCTGTCGCGCAGCAGCGCGGCGCTGTCCTCTGCCGTTGTGGCGCGCTTGTCCATTGCCCCCTGTTGAAACGCGGCAGGCTAGATGGTAGTGCAAGGCTTGCGGCCGACCAGGGCAGGCTCCGTCCGGATTTATCAGGCAGTCCAGCGCAGCGAGCGGCCGACTGCCTCGCGCCAGCGCGCGAGCCGCGCCTCGGCCTCGGGGCGCGGCATTCTCGGCTCGAAGCGCCGCTCCATCTGCCATTGCGCGGCGATCTGCTCGCGCGACTTCCACAGGCCGACCGCCAGGCCGGCGAGATAGGCGGCGCCGAGCGCGGTGGTCTCGAGCACCTTCGGGCGCACCACCGGCACGCCGAGGATGTCGGCCTGGAACTGCATCAGCAGATCGTTCGCCGCCGCGCCGCCGTCGACGCGCAGCTCGGAGAGCTTCTGGCCAGAGTCCTTCTGCATCGCCTCCAGCACGTCGGCGCTCTGGAAGGCGATCGACTCGAGCGCGGCGCGCGCGAGGTGCGCGCGCGAGGAGCCGCGCGTGAGGCCCACGATCGCGCCGCGCGCGTGCGGGTCCCAGTGCGGCGCGCCCAGGCCTGCGAATGCCGGAACGATGTAAACGCCCCCGTTATCCAGTACTTGGGATGCAAGTTTTTCCACCTCAGGAGAAGCGTCAAAAAATCTCATTTCATCCCGCAGCCATTGCACGACCGCGCCGCCGATAAAGACGCTTCCTTCCAGCGCGTACTCCATGTCGGCGTCGCGCGCGTCGATCGCGCGCCCGAGCTGCGCCGCGGCGGTGCCGAGCAGGCCGTTCTTCGAGCGCACGACTTTCTTGCCGGTGTGCATCAGCATGAAGCAGCCGGTGCCGTAGGTGTTCTTCGCCATGCCGGCCTTGTGGCAGCCCTGGCCGAAGAGCGCGGCCTGCTGGTCGCCCGCGATGCCGGTGATCGGTACCGGCGCCCCGAGCATGGAAGGTGCGATCATGCCGAAGGCGTGCGTCGACGGCAGCACGTCGGGCAGGATCGCGCGCGGGATGCGCAGGAGTTTCAGGAGCTCCGGGTCCCAGTCGCCCATGTGGATGTTGAAAAGCAGCGTGCGCGATGCATTCGACGGATCGGTGACGTGCGTGCGGCTCTGCGACAGGTTCCACGCGAGCCAGGTGTCGACGGTTCCGAAGGCGAGCTCGCCGCGCTCGGCGCGCTCGCGCGCGCCGGGGACGTTGTCGAGCAGCCAGGCGAGCTTGGTTCCGGAGAAATACGGGTCGAGTACCAGCCCGGTGCGCTCGGTCACCAGGCTCTCGGCGCCGACCTCTTTCAGTTCCTTGCAAAGCGCGGCGGTGCGCCGGTCCTGCCAGACAATCGCGCGGTGCAGCGGCCGGCCGCTCTGCCGGTCCCAGAGCAGCGTGGTCTCGCGCTGGTTGGTGATGCCGGCGGCGACGATGTCCTCGGCCTTGAGCCCGGCGTCCTTGAGCGCCTCGCGCGCGCAATCGCGCTGCGTGCGAAACAGGTCGTCCGGGTCGTGCTCGACCCAGCCGGGCTCGGGATAGTGCTGCTTGAACTCGCGCTGCGCGCTGGCGACCGCGGCGCCGGTCTCGTCGAAGACGATCGCGCGCGAGCTCGTGGTTCCCTGGTCGAGCGCGAGTACATGGCGCATGCGCCGATTCTAGCAACCGGCAATCCCGTAATGACGGCGGGCGAGCTCCACGAACGCACGCTCCGAGGCCGCCGCGTCGAAGCCGGCGCCGAGCTCCTCGTCGAGAATGGACGCAACCCGGCGCGCCACTGCCGCCGCCGCGCGGGCGTCGAGAAAGAGCAGGCGCGAGCGCCGCGCGAGCACATCTTCGACCGAGCGCGCGTATTCCAAACGCTCCGCGAAGCGCACCATCGCCTCGGTGAGCCCCGGGGCGAGCTCGGTGCGAGCGCCCGGCAGGCTGTCGAGAAGTCCCGCTTCAGTGCCGTAGAGGTGCGGTCCCGGCGCGTCGCTCAACGGGTGCGACGCACTCTCCGGTGCTCCCGCTCGCCGTCTGGATCCTGGAGGGCTTTATGTCGAGCGTGCCGCGCGAGCTGGACGAGCTCGCGTTCATCGATGGCTATCCGTTCTGGAAGTTCTTCGTCAAGATCTTCGTGCCGGCGATCGCCGCCGGCATCGGTGTCGCCGCGTTCTTCTGCTTCATGTTCTCGTGGGTCGAGCTGCTGCTCGCCAAGACGCTCACCTCGGTCGAGGCGAAGCCGATCGCGGCGACGATGACGCGGACCGCGAGCAGTTCGGGCTACGAGCTGGGCCTGCTCGCCGCGGCAGGCGCGCTCACGATGATCCCGGGCGCGTTCGTCATCTATTTCGTGCGCAACTACATCGCCAAGGGGTTCTCGCTTGGCCGCGTGTGACCGTCCGGTGAAAGGAGCGCGCGCATGGACCTGAGCTGGATGGCCTGGACCTGGCAGACCGCCGCGTTCTTCGGCGTTATCGCGCTGCTCCTCGTGGGCATGAGTGTGTGGGAACGGCTCTCGCCCGGAGGCGCGCCGCGCCGCGGGATCTTCCTCATCCACACGACACGCGGTGACCGCCTGTTCATCTCGCTGCTGCTGGCAGCCTATATCCACCTGCTGTGGCTTGCGGCGACGCGCTTGCCGCTCTGGGGAGCCACGGTGATGTCGCTGATCGTCGCGGTGCTCGTGTTTAGAAAGGTGTAGGCCGGTCGGGGGATCCTCCTCCCTGTGCGTGGTCGACGGCCGCATCCGATAGACACGCGCACCGCGGCGTCCGGCGGCTTGCAGGACCGACGACCCGGGGCGCTCGGGTATTATTCTCGCCGTCCTCCCGTCACGTTGTCGCGTCGATGTCAGATCCCGGAGTCTCCGAGGGGCGGCAAAGGTCGGACGACGGCCCCGAGGCCGCGCACCGGAAGCGGCGCGCGCGCCGGCGCCGGCTCCAGATGCAGGCGCCGCTGCTCGCGAGCTACCTGCTGAGCGCGCTGCTGCTGGCGCCGCTCGCGGGCGAGGGCGTGATCGACCCGGTCGTCCCTTGGGCGTACGCCGCCGCTGGAATCGCCGCAGTCGGAATCTTTGCGGCCTTGCTGGGCAGCGGCTGGAGCGAACGGGTCGAGGACCACTTCCTGATCATGCCCCAGATGCTGGTCAATTCCGCGATCAACCTGGCTTTCATCGCGTGGGTGCCGCAGATCGGGGTGCTGCTGCTGATGGTCCTCTTCGTCATTTACGCCTTCGGCTCGCTGCGCATGAGCGGACGGCACGTACTGCCGGTCGCGATCGCCATTGCTGTCGTGCTGGGCGTCGTGATCACGCTGGTCGGCGACCGCCTTTCGCTGCCGGTGGCGACGTTGCAGCAAAGGATGATCTGCGGCCTGTGGTTCGCTCTCACCCTGGCGCGCGGTGCGATGCTCGGAACCTACAGCGATCAGTTGCGCAAGCAGCTGGCGCAACGAAACGCCGACCTCGCGGCGGTATTCCAGAAGCTGGAGCGGATGGCCAGTCGCGACGAGTTGACCGGGTTGCTCAACCGCCGCAGCGGCCTGCAGCTGCTCGAGGAAGAGCGCGGCCGCATGGCGCGCACCGGCCAGCGCTTCGGCGTGGCGCTTCTTGACGTCGATCACTTCAAGCGCGTGAACGACACCTTCGGGCACATCATCGGAGACGAGATTCTGCGCCGTTTTTCGTCCACGGCAAGCGCCGCGACGCGCGACACGGACAGGCTGGCCCGCTACGGCGGCGAGGAGTTTCTGCTGCTCCTGACGGCGACGGCGAGCGAACAGTCGGCGATCGCGGCGACCGAACGGATTCGCGGAGTGGTTGAACGCCGGGACTGGTCTGAATTGACACCCGGATTTCCCGTGACCGTTTCCGCCGGCGTGGCGATTTGCCGCGACGACGAGCCTGCCGAAGCGTTATTGGGCAGGGCGGACCGCGCCCTCTACCTGGCCAAGCGCGAGGGCCGCAACTGCGTGCGCGCGGGTTGATCGCTCGCTGATAAAATTTGCGGTCCGGCGGGAAGGGAAGGCCGCATGAAAATCCACGAGTACCAGGGCAAGGAGCTGTTCCGAAAGTACGGCGTCGTCACGCCGCGCGGCTTTCCCGCCTTCAGCGTCGCCGAGGCCGAGGAAGCGGCGAAGAAGCTCGGCGGCAGCGTCTGGGTGGTCAAGGCGCAGATCCACGCCGGCGGCCGCGGCAAGGGCGGCGGGGTGAAGGTCGCGAAATCGCTCGCGGAAGTCAAAGCGCATTCCGAAAAGATTTTCGGCATGCAGCTGGTGACCCACCAGACCGGGCCGGGCGGGCAGAAGGTGCGCCGCCTGCTCGTCGAGGAGGGCGCCGACATCGCCAAGGAGCTCTATATCGGCATGCTGGTCGACCGCGTCACGCAGCAGCCCTGCCTGCTCGCCTCGAGCGAGGGAGGCATGGACATCGAGCACGTCGCCGCTACGACGCCCGAGAAGATCCACAAGGTGTTCATCGATCCGAGCGAAGGCTTGACCGACGCGGATGCCGAGGGCGTGTCGCGAAAAATAGGCGTTCCCGACGCGGCCCTGGCGCAATCAAGAGATCTTCTGAAAGCGCTTTATAAATGCTTCTGCGAGACCGATGCGTCCCTCGCGGAGATCAACCCGCTCATCGTCACCAAGGGAGGCAAGGTCGTCGCCCTCGATGCCAAGCTCAATTTCGACGACAACGCGCTCTTCCGGCACCCGGAGCTCGTCGCGTTCCGGGACCTGGACGAGGAGGATCCGCTCGAGATCGAGGCCTCCAAGTTCGACCTCTCGTACATTTCCCTCGACGGCAACATCGGCTGCATGGTGAACGGCGCAGGGCTCGCGATGGCGACGATGGACACGATCAAGCTCTACGGCGGCGAGCCGGCCAACTTCCTCGACGTCGGCGGCGGCGCCACCGCGGAGAAAGTCACCGCGGCCTTCAAGATCATGCTCTCCAACCCGAAGGTGAAGGGGATCCTGGTCAATATCTTCGGCGGCATCATGAAGTGCGACACCATCGCCGCGGGCGTCGTCTCGGCGGCGAAGGAGGTGAAGCTCTCCGTGCCGCTGGTGGTGCGCATGAAGGGAACGAACGAGGAGTTCGGCAAGAAGATTCTGGCCGACTCGGGCCTGCCGATCATCTCGGCGAACAACATGGCCGAGGCGGGCGAGCGGGCGGTGGCCGCCGTGAAGGGCAGAAAATGAGCATTCTCATCAACAAGAACACGAAGGTGGTGACGCAGGGCATCACCGGCAAGACGGGCCAGTTCCACACCCAGACAAGCCGCGCCTACGCGAACGGCAAGAGCTGCTATGTGGCCGGCGTCAACCCGAAGAAGGCTGGGGAGAATTTTGAAGGAATTCCCATCTATAAGTCTGTAGCTGAAGCAAAAACACAGTCAGGCTGCAGCGTCTCCGTGATCTACGTCCCGCCGCCGTTCGCCGCTGACGCGATCTGGGAGGCGGTCGAGGCGGACCTCGACCTCGCCATCTGCATCACCGAGGGCATCCCGGTGCGCGACATGGTGCGCGTGCGCGACCGCATGCGGGACGAGAAGCGCCGCACGCTGCTGCTCGGGCCGAATTGCCCCGGCGTGATCACGCCCGAGGAGATCAAGATCGGCATCATGCCGGGCCATATCCACAAGAAGGGCCGCGTCGGCGTGGTGTCGCGCTCGGGCACGCTTACCTACGAAGCGGTCGGCCAGCTCACCGAGCTCGGCATCGGCCAGTCGACCGCGGTCGGCATCGGCGGCGACCCGGTGAACGGCCTGAAGCACATCGACGTGCTCAGGCTCTTCAACGACGATCCCGGGACCGAGGCGGTCGTGATGATCGGCGAGATCGGCGGCTCGGACGAGGAAACCGCGGCGCAGTGGGTGAAGGCCAACATGAAGAAGCCCGTGGTCGGCTTCATCGCCGGCGTGACCGCGCCGCCTGGCAAGCGCATGGGCCATGCCGGCGCCATCATCTCGGGCGGCAAGGGCACAGCGCAGGAGAAGCTCGCCGTGATGGAGGCCTGCGACATCAGGGTCACCAGGAACCCGGCCGAAATGGGCAAGCTGCTGAAGTCCGTCCTGAAGTGATCTCAATGGAGACACACGATGAGTAACCTGCCGATTCCGATTACGGCGATCTTCACGGGCCTGCTCGCGCTCATGCTGGTGGCAATCAGCGTCCGTGTCACGGTGCTGCGCGCGCAGAAGAAGATCAACCTGTCCGACGGCGGCGACAAGACGCTGGCCGCGGCGATCCGCGTGCAGGGCAACTTCATCGAGTACGTGCCGATGGCGCTCGCCATGATGGGCCTGATGGAATTCATGGGCGCAAGACACTGGCTGGTGTACCTGTTCGGGGTCCTGCTCGTGATCGCACGGATCGCGCACGCCTGGAGCCTGTACTCGGGAGTCTTCCAGGCGCGTGTGTTCGGCACCAGCACCACCTGGGTGCTCCTCGCGCTCGGCGGCCTCTACGTGATCGGTCTCGCCGCCCGACCCGGTAGTCGCCGGTGAATGCGCGCGCCTTCAGCGTCGACGCGGCGCTCGGCGCGGCGATCGTGTGGTTCGGGTCGACGTCGAAGGATCTCTTCGGGCTGGTCAAGCGCTTCGAGGCGGTCAACCCGCCCGAGCGCGGGGTGCCGGCCACCGAAGCGCTGATCGAGCGCGAGCGCGGCCGCGAAGCGCTGCTCGCGGGATTGCGCGGCGCAGGGCGCATCCTCGTCTGCCAGAACCGGCACGACGCGCATTTCTTCATCGCCAACGACTTTCACCTGCAGCACGCCTGCCCGGTGACCGGCCCGGACGGCAAGGCGGTGGACGGCTTCCCGGAGCTGGAGCAACGCCTCGCGCGCCCGGGCCTGCTCGAGCTGTTCGTGCTGCACGACTTTACGCCCGCGGGCTTCGGCTTCATGCGCCGCGTGCGGCAGCTTCCCGGCGTCGTCAAGCGCCGCGATGAGACCAGCCTCGTCGAGATGGGCTTCGACGACCGGAACCTGCCGCTCCTGAAGCGCTCGCTTGTGCCGCTCGCGCGCATTGCCGGCTCGAGCGACGTGACGGGGAAGCCCTGGAAGAGCGGCGAGGGCGCGCAGGTGACGGCGCTCCTGCCGGCGGCGCTGCTCGCCGCGGCGGGCGCGAGCCTTGCCGACAAAGCCCCGATCCGCGTGCCGGTGAAAAAAGGCGACGACCGCCTCGACGACGACGCAGGGGATTCCGAATGATCGGGGCGTGGGGTCGCGTTCCAGGCGAGGAGGCGATGCGCGCTATGCGGGCACAGCTCGGATCGGGCGAATTCGCCGAGGTAAGGGAGGGGCCCCTCTGGCTGCTCGCTCGACGCGACAAGAGTTTTCCGGGCGGCGCTTACGAGGGGTTCATTCCGGAAAGCGAGATCGCGGGACCAGCCGCCGTGGAGGACTGGCGGCAAGCCCCGGAGGGGCATTACGTGCTCGCCTGCGCACGGCCGGGCCGACTGTCGCTGCTGCGCGCCCTTTCCGGGGGCGAGCGGCTTTTCCACACGCGCGTCGACGGGACGGTACTGTTTTCGTCCAGCCTGCGCCCGCTGCTTGCGCACCCGCGGATCGCGCGACGCTTGGATTCCACGAAGCTGCGCGAGGCGCTGCTGACCGGTTTGACGCTCTCGGGCGAGGAGACGCTGATCGACGGCATTGCGAAGTCGCGCCGGGGCACGTCCTGCACCTTGCCGATGACTCGAGCGTCCATCGCTGGCACTATGAAGGGCTGCTGCAGCCGCCGGAGGGTTCGCTGCAGCAGCTCGCGGCACGCTATCGTGAGGCGCTTGCGCGCGCCGTCGTCGCGGCGGCCGGCCCCGCGCGCCCGGTCGCACTCACGCTCTCGGGCGGCATCGACTCGGCGGCGATCGTCGCGCTCGCGGCCGAAGCCTTTGGCGCGAGCCAGGTGACCGCATTCACCTACGAGTTCGACGATCCGCGCCACCGCCAGAGCGAGACGCCGTTCGCGGCCGAGGTGTGCCGCAAGCTGGGGATCCGCGACCATCGCATCTTCAGGATCGGCTTCGACCGGTTCCTCGCCGCGATCCCGGAGACGGTCTGGCGCGCCGAGAGCTTCGTGCACTGGCCAAAAGCCTTCATGCTCCTCGCCATGCGCCATATCCGCGACGCGGGCTTCGGGCGCTATCTCTGCGGCTTCGGTATCGGCAGCCACATGGCGTATTTCGAGGAAGTCGCGCGCCTGCTGCGCTGGCTGCCGGCGCCCGTGCTCGCGACGTACTGGCGGCTCGCGCAGGGCCGGGGCGGCGAGCTGCTCGAGCGCCTGCATCCGGCGCTCGCCGTCCCCAACCAGCGCCTGCGGCATTTCCTGCTCAACCTGCTGAGTGGCGCCGTGGACGAGACTTTCCGCGGCATGCCGACGGCGGACCTGCTGCGGCATCAGAGCTTCGCGCACCTCGTGTCATGCATCGACGTGACGCGCTGGGAAAAGCCGCTATGCGAGCTGGGGGTGCACCGCGTCTCGCCGGCGCATTTCGCCTCGACGATTCCCTACGCCTACCTGAACTACCGGCCGGCGCCTCCGCCCTGGAGCGAGGCGCGGCGACTGCGTCCCGGCAAGCACCTGCTGCGCCTCGCCATGCGCGACGCGCTGCCCGAGTCCGTGCTTTTTCGCAGGAAATCCTGGGCTGACGCGGTCGTCTCGAATGCGTGGCTGTCGGCAGGGACGCGCTGGATGCGCAGCGTGGTGCCCGAGTACTGGCGGGTCGCCGGTCCCGAGACTGAAGCGCGCGCGCTGCGGCGCTGGGACGCGCGCTCGCCGCAGCACGCGGTCACCGCGCTCGCGTTCTGGAACCGCTTGTTCGTCGAGCGGCCGCCAAGCCCGCAGCCGCCCACCTGGGGCGAGCTGCTCGCCTAGTCCAGGTCGGGCTCGCCGCAGGAACGCAGGATCTCCGCGCGCACCGCGTCGCGCAGCCGCACCGCCGCCGCCCAGTCGGTCCTATCGGGCGCGATCGGCGCGCCGAAGGTGACGGTCACCGCGGTGCGGCGCAGGTACCAGGTGCCGTCGCGCATCACCGAGCGCACGCCGCGCAGCGCCACCGGGATCACCGGAATGCCCGCCTGCGCCGCGGCCTGGAAGGCGCCGGCGCGGAACGACATCAGGCCGGTGGTGCGCTTCAGCGTCCCCTCCGGAAACACGATCAGCGACGCGCCGCTCTTCGCCGCCTCGACGAGCTCGCCCGCGTGCTCGGTGCTGCGCGCGATGTCGAAGCGCTCGATGAACTTCGTGCCGAAGCCGGCGAGCAGCGTGCGCATCAGGAAGCTCGCTTCGAACTCGCGCTTGGCGACGAAGGCGTAGCCGCGGTGATCGAGGATCGAGAGCAGCACCACCGCATCGAGGTAGCTGGTGTGGTTGACCGCGAGGATCGCGGCGCGCCCGGGCGCAAGGTGCTCGCGGCCGGCGACTGCGATCGGGATGCCGGAGGCCCAGAGGAAGAGCCGGGACACCGCCCGGCCGACCTTCCAGCAGGTCGGCCCGGGCCGCAGCCAGGCGGCGAAAAACGCGATCGGAAAGAGCAGTGCGAATGCGAGGTAGCCGCGCAGGGCGAAGAGCATCCCCTGCAGCGAGCGCAGGCCACGCCGCAGCTGCGGCGCTGCGCCCGCCAGCACCAGGCGCACGAACTGCAGCCAGACCGCGCCGCCGGCGACCGCGGCCGGGCCGCGCTCGTAGAACTCGCGCGCCGCGACGCGCCGGATCTTGCCGCTGGAGGTCTTCGGCACCGTGGCCGGCGGCGCGAGCACGATGTCGTCGGCGGGCGCGCCGATCAGGCTCACCGCGAGCTCGTTGATCATGCGCCGCAGGTCGTCGTGGCGCGACGGGTCCTGCTCGCGCATCTCGGCGAGCACTACCACGCGCTCGGTGCCGGTGGCGGCGTCCTTGCTGCCGAACACCGCGACGCAGCCGCGGCGCACGCCGGCAAGATTGCCTACCGCCTGCTCCAGCTCGTAGGGGCTGATGTTGCGCCCGCCGCGGATGATGATGTCCTTCTCGCGGCCGGTGAGGAAGATCGTGCCTTCGGACAGGTAGGCGCGATCGCCGGTGTTCACCCAGTCATCGCCCGCAAACAGCGTCTTCGTCGCCTCGGGATTGCGGTAGTAGCCGGAGGTCGATGAGGGGCCGCGGAACTGAAGCAGGCCCTCGTGGCGGTCGGGCAACTCTAGGCCCGCCGCATCCACGACACGCACCTCGTGGCCCGGGATCGGCGTGCCGCAGCCGATGATGACCAGGGGCGAGGCATCGTCCGGCTTCGCCGCGACGGCCTCTCCCGTCTTGGTGAAGCGCTCGCGGTCGAGGCGATCGGCGCGCCAGGGCGTGCCCGGCACCGTGATGGCGACGCCGACCGAGGATTCGGCCAGGCCGTAGGAAGGCGACAGGCAGTTCTTGCGTAGGCCCCATCTTGCGAAGCGGTTCTCGAACTGGACGATGGTCTCGGGGCTGACCGGCTCGGCGGCGTTGAAGGCAAAGCGCCACGTGGATAGATCCACGCCGGCGAGCTCCTCGTCGGCGATGCGCCGGAGGCACAGCTCGAAGGAGAAGTTCGGCCCGCCCGACATGGTGCCGCGGTGGCGATGGATCGCGCGCAGCCAGCTCGCGGGCCGCGACAGGAAGGCGAGCGGCGACATCAGCACCGTCGGGAAGCCCAGCGCCAGCGAGGCAAAGTTGGCGCCGATGAGCCCCAGGTCGTGGTACAGCGGCAGCCAGCTGACGAAGACGTCCTCAGGATTGGCGCCGACCGCCGCGCCCATCGCGCGCACGTTCGCCATCAGGTTGGCCTGCGACAGCGCCACGCCCTTCGGGCTGCCCGTGCTGCCGGAGGTGTACTGCAGGAAGCCGAGATCGCCGGGCTTGCAGTGATGCGGGACAAAGCCGCGCTCGGGCGTGCCGGCGAGATCCGCTGGCACCAGGATCAGCCGCAGCGATTCTACCTGTGCGCGCAGGAGCCAGGCGAGCGCCTTCGCCTCCGGGATCGTGATCATGATCGAGGCGCCGGCACTCTTGAGGATCCCCACGTGGCGCGTCATGTGGTCCTCGATCGTGCTGAGGCGCGCCGGCGGATAGAGTGGCACCGGCACACCGCCCGCGAGCAGTACGCCGTAGAACGAATACAGGTACTCCTTGCAGGTGGGTAGCATGATCGCCACCATCTGCCCCGGCTGCAGCCCGGCGCGCCACAGCTGCGCCGCGTAGCCGATGGCGCCGTCCCAGAGCGCCTGGTAGCTGAGCGGGAATTCCTTCTGCTCCTCGTACATGAACACCGTGAGGCGGTCGGGCTGGCGCTCGACGTGGTATTCCAGCGCGCGGGTGAGCGTCTGCGCCTGGCTCTCGGTGGGCGCGCGCACGCCCTGCGAGGGCGCGACGCTGACGGCACGGTCCGCGCTGCGCGCCTCGTGGCCGGCGCTGCCGAGCAGGAAGCGCAGCAGGTCGCGCGGCGTCTCGCTGGTGCCGAGCGCCTGCTCGGGCAGGCTGGCGGAGAACTTTTTCTCGAGGCGCAGCACCAGCTCGACGCGCGCGAGGCTGTCGAGGCCGAGATCCTTCTCGAGCGAGGAGTCGAGCGTGGCGTGCGGCTCGACGTGCGGGCGCGCCTCCTTCGCGACCTCGGCGACGATCGCGAGGACGCGGTCCGGGGCGATCGTCTGCGCGCGCTCGTTCACCGGACTCAGTTTACTCTTTAAAATCCTACGCATGAGCGAGCGCGACTCGACCCAGTTCAGGCAACTGCTGAAGCTCGCGCGCGAGATGTCTTTCGCCGAGGGCGCGCGGCTCGTGCGGCAGGGCGAGGCCTCGCGCGGCGCGTTCCTGATCCGCGCCGGAAGGCTGGACGCGCTCGTCGCGCTGCCGGGTGGCGGCACGCTGAGCGTCGCGCAGTTCGGCGCCGGCGACATGTTCGGCGAGATGTCGCTGATCGAGCGCGGCGTCGTCTCCGCCACGGTCGTCGCGCAATCGAGCGTGAAGGCGTACTTCGTCAACCGCGACGACTTCCGCGCCATGGTGGCAAGCCGCGACGCCGAGGCGCTGGAGATGCAGCGCACGATCACCCGGACGCTCGCCGACAAGCTGCGCGTGCTGAACGAGCGCGTCGCGAGGCACCCCGCGGCCGAGGACCGGCCTTCGGTCGACCCGGCGCCGAAATCCGATCCGCTCGCCGGCGTGGCGCGCTCGCGCGAGGCGTCCTTCGACTGGCGCGCCTACCTGCCGGTCCTGCCTTTCTTCGAGGGGTTCGACGAGTTGGAAACCGGGGAGCTCGTCGCGGCCGGCCAGGTGCTTGAGCTCGCGCGCGGCGCGTGGGTGTTCACCGCGGGTGCGCCGGCGAGCGCCTGCTACCTGGTCATTCGCGGCGCGCTGGAAGTCTTTACCAGAAAGAATGAAATCCAGAGGCGCGTAGCGATCGCCGGCCCGGGCGAGCTGGTCGGCTTCATGGCCGTGATCAATGGCGCGCCGCGCGCCAACCACGCGCGTGTGCGCGAGGCGTGCTGCCTGCTGGAGATTCCGAAGGAGAAGTTCCTTGAAATCTACGGCGGCGGATCGGGTGCCACCGTGAGCCTTCACCACGCCATCTACCGCAGCCTGATGCGCTCGCTCGTGCGCACCAACACGCAGCTCACGCGCCTCATCTCGCACGCGCGGCTGCACGAGGCGGGGGCGAAAGCGGCCGAGCTGGAGGCCGCCCTGCACGGCCAGATCTGGCGCGCGGAGGCGCCCGCCTAGTCGAGCAGCCGTACCGCCAGGCGCGGGCGGCCGTGCTTCACCTCCGCGAACAGCGCGCCGTATTCCGGCAGCTCCACCCAGGCTGACGTATCTCTGGTCAGCGGCTCGGAGGCGACGATGATCGAGTCGGCGTTCTCCGCGCCGCCCACCATCTTCCATTCGCCGTCGTGCAGGTCGTAGTCGCGGCCGAGCGTGTACCAGAGCGACAGGAAATTCAGGTTCGCCTCGTGCACCTTGTCGGGCCCCTCGGTGCGGTAGCAGACGAAGTCGAAGCAATAGCGCACCGCGGCGAGCTGCCGGCCGTTAGCCATGAACAGGTTCACGGATGAGGAAGTCGCGATGCCCAGCTTCGCGCGCACCGCGCGAATGATATCGAGCGTTTTCTGGATTGCTTCGAATGCGGTTTGCTCTTCAAGAGCAGAACTTGAAGACAGCTGCGAAACCAGAAGGGCATAAATCCATTCGCTGTCGGTGGTGCCGTGGATCTGCGCGAGGTACTCCGGCTTGATATGCGCGGCGAGCAGCGGCTTCATCTCCGCCATGCGCGCGAGGTCGCCGTTGTGCGCGAGCACGAGCGGCACGCCGGTGAAATGGAACGGGTGCACGTTCTGCAGCGAGATCTCGACGCGCGTCGAGTAGGCGACGCCGCGCGCGTGCGCGAGTACGCACGAGAGCCGCACCTTCTGCGCCAGGTTCTGCAGGTTGCGGTCGAAGACCGGCAGCGACTGCGAGTAGTAGGAGTAGGCCTGCTCGGGATTCGCGCTCGCCGGGTCCCGGGCGCGCATGCCGAAGCCGGCGAGGTTGAGCATGTGCAGCATCTTCGGCATGAAGCTCTGGCGCACCAGCGCCGAGTCGGGCTGGAAGAGCAGGTTGTCGAGCAAAACGGGCTGCCCGAGGTAGAGAAGCGCGCGGCACATGGGCCTAAGCCGCCTTCTTCTGCTCTTCCAACCGGTCGGTCGGCGGCGGCGGGGTGGGGGAGAGGGCGGCGATCTCGGCGTGGAGCGCCGGCGTCATCTCCAGCTTGATCGCGGCGAGCGAATCCTTGAGCTGATCGAGGTTGCGCGCGCCGATGATCGGCGCGGTGATCGCCGGGTGCGCGCCGACCCAGGCAACCGCGGTGGTCACCGGATGCAGGCCGCGCTGGCGGCAGAAGGCGACGAAGCGCTCGGCGGACTCGAACATCCATTTCTCGCCGTAACGCACTTCGTACATCTTGTTCGTCTTGATCCGGCCGGTCGCAGCCCCTGAATACTTGCCCGAGAGCAGGCCGCCGCACCCGGGCTGTAGGGAATGACGCCGACCTCGTTGGCGAGCGCCATCGGCAGGATCTCGACCTCGGCCTGGCGCTTGACGAGGTTGTACATCGGCTGGAGCACCTGCAGCCGGGCCCAGTTGTTCTTCTCCTGGATGCCGAGCGCCTTCTGCGTCTGCCACGCCGACCAGTTGCTGACCACACGATAGAGCGCCTTGCCCGGGCGCACCACGTCTTCCAGCGCGCGCATCTGCTCGTCGATCGGCACCAGCTTTTCGAACTGGTGCAGGAAAAGGATGTCGACGCGGTCGGTGCCGAGGCGCTTCAGGCTCGCCTCGACCGCGCGCGTCACGTGGCGGCGCGAGTTGCCGCGCGCGTTCACGTCCTCGCCCATCGGGTTGAAGCACTTGGTCGCGATCACGAGCTCGTCGCGATGGCCCTTGATCAGCGAGCCGAGGATCTCCTCCGACTTGCCCTTGTTGTACTGGTCGGCGGTGTCGTAGAAGTTGATGCCGGCGTCGCGGTACGCCTTGTACATCGCCGCCGAGGTCGCCGCGTCGGCGTCGCCGCCGAAGGACATGGTGCCGAAGCACAGGCGCGACACCTGCACGCCGGTTCGGCCGAGGGTTCGGTATGTCATCATCCGGCAAGTCTACATGGCCACAAACGCCGCCTCCGCGATCGATTTCCAGCCCGAAGCGGCGGGATTTCTCGCCGACCCGTTTCCGATCTACCGGCGCCTGCGCGAGGAGGACCCGGTGCACTGGAGCCCGCGCCTCAAGGCCTGGGTGCTGACGCGCTACGACGACGTGAAGTCGGTGCTGCTCGATCGCGCGATCTCGTCGGACCGCATGCGGCCGTACTTCGCCACGCTGCCCGGCCCCGAGGCCGCGCGCGTCGCCGACGTGATCCGCTACCTCTCGACCTGGATGGTGTTCCGCGACCCGCCCGATCACACGCGCCTGCGGCGCCTCGTCAGCAAGGTCTTCCATGTGCAGTCGATGCACGCGATGCGCCCCCAGGTCGAGGAGATCTCGTCCTGGCTGCTCGAGCGCATCGGCGCGCGCCGCGAGATCGACTTCATCGCCGACTACGCCGGGCCGCTGCCGGCGCTCGTCATCATGGCGATGCTGGGCGTGCCGCGCGAGCAGCTCGCGATGGTCAAGGCGCTGTCGGACGACGTGGCGCTCTTCATCGGCAGCTCGCGCACGGTGCCCGAGCGCTACGACATCGCCGAGCGGGCGACCCGGGAAATGGCGGGGTATTTCCGGGAATTGATCGAGCAGAGACGTCGATCGCCCGCTTCCGACCTTCTGTCTCAGCTGGTTCATCTGAAAGAGAATGACGATCAACTGAGCCAGGACGAGCTGATCGCGACCTGCATCCTGCTGCTCTTCGCAGGGCACGAGACGACGACGCACCACCTCGGCAACGGCCTGCTCGCGCTGCTGCGCTTCCCGGGCGAGCTCGAGCGGCTGCGCGCCAATCCGGCGCTGGCGCAGCGCTCGGTCGAGGAGCTGCTGCGCTACGACGGGCCGGCCGGCGTGCAGGCGCGCGTCGTCACCGAGCCGCACGAGCTGCGCGGCCGGAAACTCAAGCGCGGCGAGCGCGTGTTCGTGATGCTCTCGGCCGCGAACCGAGATCCCGAGGCCTATCCGGACCCTGACCGGCTCGACCTCGAGCGCGACGGCCCGCCGCACCTCGCCTTCGGCTTCGGCCTGCACATCTGCCTCGGCTTCCCGCTCGCGCGCCTGGAAGGGCAGGTCGCGCTGCCCGCGGTGCTCGCGCGCTGGAAGAGAATCGAGCTCGCGGTGCCGGAGGCGCGCCTCGAGTGGCTCAACTCGACCGTCTTCCGCGGCACCGTCGCGCTGCCGCTGCGCGTTGGCTAGCGCCGGAAGCGCTTGACCGCAGTCAAGAATCGGCCCGCGCGCCGGGCCGATAATAGCTATCGTGATGAAAGGCAAAGGCAAAGTTCGGCCGATCCCCAAGGGCCGCGCGGTCGAGCCGGCCGCCCGGGCTGAAGTCGGCGTTCTGCTCGGCAACGATCCCCGCCGGCGCGACCTGCTGATCGAGTACCTGCACCGCATCCAGGACCGCTACGGCTGCCTGCCGGCCGCGCACCTGGCGGCGCTCGCCGAGGCGATGCGTCTGTCGCAGACCGAGGTCTACGAGGTGGCGACCTTCTACCACCACTTCGACGTCGTGAAGGAGGGCCGCAACGCGCCGCCTGCGCTCGCCGTGCGGGTTTGCGATTCCCTGTCTTGCGCGCTTTTCGGTTCTGAAGAGCTCTTGAAGGAGTTGCCGGCGCGGCTCGGCAGGGACGTGCGCGTGCTCCACGCGCCGTGCGTCGGGCGTTGCGAGGTCGCTCCGTGCGTGGTGGTCGGACAGAACCCAATCGGTCACGCAACGATCGAGAAAGTTCACGAAGCCGTTTCCCGCAAGGCCGTGACCTGCCCGCCGACGAAATACATTGGCCATGAGGAATACAGAAAAGGCGGCGGATACCGGCTGATCGCCGATTGCCTGGACGGCAGGCGCACGCGCGAGGAGATCACCAAGATCATGGAAGACTCGGCGCTGCGCGGCCTGGGCGGCGCGGGCTTCCCGACCGGCCGCAAGTGGCGCATCGTCGCCGCCGAGCCCGAGCCGCGCCTGATGGCGGTCAACATCGACGAGGGCGAGCCCGGCACCTTCAAGGACCGCTGGTACCTCGAGCGCGACCCGCATCGCTTTCTTGAAGGCATGCTCGTCGCTGCGTGGTGCTCGGGAGTCGGCGAGATCTATATCTATCTGCGGGATGAATATGCCGGGTGCAGGGAAATTCTCGAGAATGAAATTCGAGAGCTGAAGAAAAACCCTCCCTGTGCACTTCCCCCAATCCACCTTCGCCGCGGCGCGGGCGCGTACATTTGCGGCGAGGAGTCGGCGATGATCGAGTCGATCGAGGGCAAGCGCGGCATGCCTCGGCTGCGCCCGCCGTACGTCGCGCAGGTGGGCCTGTTCGACCACCCGACGCTCGAGCACAACATGGAAACGGTGTACTGGGTGCGGGAGATCGTCGAGAAGGGCGGCGAATGGTTCGCCGCGCAGGGCCGCAACGGCCGCAAGGGGCTGCGCTCGTTCTCGGTGTCGGGCCGCGTGAAGAAGCCCGGCATGCACCTCGCTCCCGCCGGCATCACCATCCAGCAGCTGATCGACGAGCATTGCGGCGGCATGGCGGACGGCCACGCGTTCTACGGCTACCTGCCGGGCGGCGCCTCGGGCGGCATCCTGCCCGCGAAGATGAACGACCTCCCGTTGGATTTCGATACGCTGCAGCCGCATGGATGCTTCATTGGTTCCGCCGCCATCATTGTTTTTTCAGATAAGGACAAAGCCTCAGGCGCGGCGCGGAATCTGATGAAGTTCTTCAACGAGGAATCCTGCGGCCAGTGCACGCCCTGCCGCGTCGGCACCGCCAAGGCGCTCCAGCTCATGGAGGCGCGCCAGTGGAACCAGCCGTTGCTGAAAGAGCTATCGCAGGCGATGATGGATGCTTCGATCTGCGGGCTGGGGCAGGCGGCACCCAACCCGGCGCTGTGCGTGATGAAATATTTCCCGCAGGAAGTGACCTGAGATGGATCGCATCAGCAACAAGCAGCTCGCGACGCTCCCCATCGAGTTTAAGCTGAACGGGCGCACGGTCGTCGGCCGGCCGGACGAGACGCTGATCGAGTGCGCGCGGCGCCACGGCGTCTCGATCCCGCACCTGTGCTACTCGCGCACCCTGCGTCCCGACGGCAACTGCCGTGCCTGCGTGGTCGAGATCAAGGGAGAGCGCGTGCTCGCGCCCTCGTGCTGCCGCTATCCGGCGCAGGGCATGGAGGTGACCACCGACAGCCCGCGCGCCGTCGCCTCGCAGAAGATGGTGCTCGAGCTGCTGCTCTCCGACATGCCGGAGAAGCAGTACTCGAAGAACAACAAGGTCGATGTGTGGTCGCGCAAGCTCGGTGTGGGAAAACCAAGATTCGAGAAAAGACATCAACCGGAACCCGACATCAGCCACCCGGCTATTGCGGTAAATCTCGATGCCTGCATCCAGTGCACACGTTGCCTGCGCGCGTGTCGAGAGGAACAGGTCAATGACGTGATTGGCTACGCCTGGCGCGGCGAGCACTCGAAGATCGTGTTCGACTTCGACGACCCGATGGGCGCCTCGACCTGCGTCGCCTGCGGCGAGTGCGTGCAGGCCTGCCCGACCGGCGCGCTGATGCCGGCGCGCGAGGCCGGCCTCGCGCAGATCGACAAGAAGGTCGACTCGGTGTGCCCGTTCTGCGGCGTGGGCTGCCAGCTCACCTACCACGTCAACAAGAAAGAGAACGTCATCAAGTTCGTCACCGGCCGCGACGGCCCGTCGAACCACAACCGCCTCTGCGTAAAGGGCCGCTACGGTTTCGACTACGCGCACCATCCGCAGCGACTGACGAAGCCCCTCATCCGCAAGCCGGGCGTGCGGAAGGATCCGCACAAGCCGGTTGATCCGGGCGACTGGAGCGATGCGTTCCGCGAAGCCACCTGGGAGGAAGCCCTTGAATTTTCTTCGAGAGAATTGAAACGAATCAAGGCGAAAGACCCCTACGCCCTGGCCGGCTTCGGCTCGGCGAAGGGCTCGAACGAGGAGGCCTACCTGTTCCAGAAGCTGGTGCGCACCGGCTTCGGCACCAACAACGTCGACCATTGCACGCGGCTGTGTCACGCGTCGTCGGTCGCGGCGCTGCTGGAGGGCATCGGCACGTGCGCCGTGTCGAACCAGGTCAACGACGTGCAGAACGCCGAGGTCGTTTTCCTGATCGGCGCCAACCCGACGGTGAACCACCCGGTGGCGGCGACCTGGATCAAGAACACCGTTCAGAACGGCACCAAGCTGATCGTTGCCGACCCGCGCCGCGGGGACCTCGGCCGCCACGCGGCGCACTTCCTCCAGTTCAAGCCCGATACCGACGTCGCGTTGCTGAACGCGATGCTGCACACCATTGTCGACGAGGGTCTGGTGAATGAGGCTTTTGTCCGGGACAGAACTTCCGGATATGAAGCCTTGAAACAAAACGTTCAGAAATTCTCCCCGGAGGCGATGGCGCCGATCTGCGGCATCCCGGCACAGAAGATCCGCGAGGTGGCGCGCCTGTACGCGACCTCGAAGGGCTCGATGATCCTCTGGGGCATGGGCATCTCGCAGCACGTGCACGGCACCGACAACGCGCGCTGCCTGATCGCGCTGTGCCTCGCGACCGGCCAGATCGGCCGGCCGGGCACGGGGCTGCATCCGCTGCGCGGGCAGAACAATGTGCAAGGCGCCTCCGACTCGGGCCTCATCCCGATGGTGTTCCCGGACTACCAGCGCGTCGACAACCCGGAGGCGAACAAGCGCTTCGAGGCGCTGTGGGGGATGGCGCTCGACAAGAAGCCCGGCCTCACCGTGGTCGAGATCGTCAACGCCGCCTACGAAGGCAGGATCCGCGGCATGTACGTCATGGGCGAGAACCCGGCGATGTCGGATCCCGAGGCCGAGCATGCGCGCGAAGGGCTCGCTAGGCTCGAGCACCTCGTGGTGCAGGACATTTTCCTGACCGAGACCGCGTCGCTCGCCGACGTGATCCTGCCGGCCTCTGCCTGGCCGGAGAAGACCGGCACGGTGACCAACACCGATCGCATGGTGCAGCTTGGCCGGCCGGCGCTCGCGCCGCCCGGCGATGCGAAAGAGGACCTGTGGATCCTGAACGAGCTTGGCAAGCGGCTCGGGCTCGCCTGGGACTACACGCATCCGAAGCAGGTGTTCGATGAGATGCGCAAGGGCATGAACTCGATCGCGGGCATCACCTGGGAGCGGCTGGAGCGCGATTCGGTGGTGACCTATCCGTGCGAGAACGAGGGCGACCCCGGCCAGCCGGTGGTCTTCACCGACGTGTTCCCGACCGCGACGGGCCGCGCCAGGTTCGTGCCCGCCGCAGACCTGATTCCGGCCGCCGAACGCCCGGACAGGGAATACCCGATGGTGCTGATCACCGGCCGCCAGCTCGAGCACTGGCACACCGGTGCCATCACGCGCCGCTCGGGCGTGCTCGACGCGATCGAGCCTGAGCCGACGGTTTCGATCCATCCGCTGGATCTCGCCGAGCTGGGGGCGAGCCCGGGCGACCTCGTGACGGTCGAATCGCGGCGCGGCAAGGTGTCGCTGTACTCGCGGATGGACGAAGGCACGCCGCGCGGGGCCGTATTTATTCCGTTTTGTTACTACGAAGCGGCGGCGAACGTCCTCACCAATCCGGTGCTCGACCCCTTCGGCAAGATCCCGGAGTTCAAGTACTGCGCAGTGAAAGTACGACGCGGCGGCGAGCGTCCCGGCGACCCCGGATACGGCAAGGGACGCAGCCTGTCCGAGCTGAGCGAGTAGCTGTTTTCCAACGTAGAAGAATTGCCAGACAGGGGAAGAGTCATGCCTTCGGATATTGAAATCGCACAGGCCGCGAAGCTAAAGCGCATCGCGCAGGTCGCCAGGGACAAGCTCGGCATCGCCGAGGAGCATCTCGAGCCTTACGGGCACACCAAGGCCAAGGTCTCGCTCAAGTACCTCGACACGCTGAAGGGAAAGAAGGACGGCAAGCTGATCCTGGTCACCGCGATCAGCCCGACGCCGGCGGGCGAAGGCAAGACCACCACCACGGTGGGCCTGGGCGACGCCCTGAACCACATCGGAAAAAAAGCAATTATCTGCCTGCGCGAGCCCTCGCTCGGGCCGGTGTTCGGCGTGAAGGGCGGCGCGGCCGGCGGCGGATACGCGCAGATCGTGCCGATGGAGGACATCAACCTGCACTTCACCGGCGACTTCGGCGCGATCCAGCTCGCCAACAACCTGCTCGCCGCGATGCTGGACAACCACATCAACCACAACAACGAGCTCGGCATCGACCTCCGCCGCATCCAGTGGAAGCGCGTGCTCGACATGAACGACCGCGCGCTGCGCGACATCGTGATCGCGCTTGGCGGCACGGCGAACGGTTACCCGCGCCAGGACGGCTTCGACATCGTGGTCGCCTCCGAGGTGATGGCGATCTTCTGCCTGGCGACCTCGCTGGAAGATCTCAAGGCGAGGCTGGGCAGTATCGTCGTGGGGTATACGAAGGACCAGAAGCCCGTCAGGGCAAGGGACCTGAAGGCCCACGGCGCCATGACGGTGTTGCTCAAGGACGCGCTGGCGCCGAATCTCGTGCAGACGCTGGAGAACAACCCCGCGTTCGTCCACGGCGGGCCGTTCGCCAACATCGCGCACGGCTGCAACTCGGTGCTCGCCACGCAGAGCGCGCTCAAGCTCGCCGACTACGTCGTCACCGAGGCGGGCTTCGGCGCCGACCTCGGCGCCGAGAAGTTCCTCGACATCAAGTGCCGCAAGACGGGCCTGCGGCCCTCGGCGGCCGTGATCGTCGCCACCATGCGCGCGCTCAAGTACCACGGCGGCGTGGACGTGAAGGAGGTGAGCAAGGAAAACCTGGCGGCGCTGGAAAAAGGCCTGGTCAACCTCGAGCGCCACGTCGAGAACGTCTCCAAGGTCTACGGCATTCCCTGCGTTGTCTCGATCAACCGCTTTACGTTCGATACCGATGCTGAATTGAAATTGGTTTCGGAAAAAATGCAAAAGCTGGGTGTAAAAGTCGTTACCGCGACCCATTGGGGCGACGGCGGCAAGGGCGCTGTCGAACTGGCGAAGATCGTGGTCGGACTTTGCGAGCAGCCCTCGAAGCCGACCTTCGTCTACGAGGACGCGGATTCCCTCTGGGACAAGATCAACAAGATCGCGAAGAAGGTCTACCGCGCCGGGTCAGTGACCGCGGACGCCAAGGTCAAGGCGCAGATCCAGAAGCTGCAGGACGACGGCTACGGCCACTTCCCGGTGTGCGTGGCGAAGACGCAATCCTCCTTCACTACCAACGCCGCGACGCGCGGCGCGCCCGACGGGCACGTGGTGAACGTGCGCGAGGTGCGCCTCGCCGCGGGCGCCGCGTTCGTGGTCATGATCTGCGGCGACATCATGACCATGCCCGGGCTGCCCAAGGTGCCCTCGGCGGAAAAAATCGACCTCGTCGACGGCAAGGTCGTCGGACTGTTCTAGAATCGCGAGCATGGAAATGCTCGCATCGGCCGCCTTCTGGGTCGGCCTTGGCAAGATCATCTGGGTCAACCTGCTCCTGTCGGGAGACAACGCGGTGGTGATCGCGCTGGCCGCGCGCTCGCTGCCGCCGCACCAGCAGAAGATGGCGGTGTTCTGGGGCGCGGCGGCGGCCGTGATCATGCGGGTGATCCTGACGGTGTTCGCCGTCGCGCTGCTGACGCTGCCCTGGCTGAAGATCGTCGGCGGTGTGCTGCTGCTGTGGATCGGCGTCAAGCTGCTCGTGCCCGAGGAGGACGGCGAGGACGTCGAATCGAGCGACAACCTGTGGGCCGCGATCAAGACCATCCTGATCGCCGACCTCGTAATGAGCCTGGACAACGTGCTCGCGGTGGCCGCCGCGGCGGACTCGGCCGCGCCGACGCCCGATCTCGCGGTCATGAAGTACACGCTGCTCATCCTCGGCCTCGCGATCAGCATCCCGATCGTGATCTTCGGCAGCACGCTGATGCTGAAGCTGATGGAGCGCTGGCCGATCATCATCACCCTGGGCGGCGCGCTGCTCGGCTGGATCGCGGGCGAAATGATCGTCACCGACCCGGCGATCGCTGCCTGGGTGCAGGCGAACGCGGCCTGGCTGGACGACCTGCATATCGGAGCGGTGATCGGGGCGGTGGTGGTGGTGATTATCGGTTTGTCGCTCGCGCGCCGGCAGGGTGCGGCGCGAGGGGCGCCTGCGGAAGAAAAGACGTAGGCGGGAATTCTTGATTCCCGTCAAGGTCGAACGAGCAGTGCACTCAGCAGAATCCCGACTGGAGGAGGGATCATGAAAGCAAACACCAAGCGTTTTGCAGGGATCGCGGTCGCCGCGGCGTTTGTCGCGCTGCCGCAAGCGGCGTTCGCGCAGGCCTGGGAGCCGACCAAGCCGGTCGAGTTCGTGGTGCCGGCGGGCACCGGCGGCGGCGCCGACCAGATGGCGCGCGTCATGCAGTCGATCGTCGCCAAGCACAACCTGATGAAGCAGCCGATGATCGTGGTCAACAAGGCCGGCGGCGCAGGCTCGGAAGGCTTCCTCGACGTGAAAGGGGCCAGCGGCGAGCCGCACAAGATCATCATCACGCTGTCCAACCTGTTTACCACGCCGCTCGCGCAGGGCACGCCGTTCAACTGGCGCGACCTCACGCCGGTGCAGATGCTCGCGCTCGACCAGTTCGTGCTGTGGGTCAACGCCGAGACGCCCTACAAGACCTCGAAGGAGTTCCTGGACGCGGTGAAGGCGCGCTCCGGCGACGCGGCCAAGCGCCTGAAGATGGGCGGCACCGGTGCGAAGCAGGAAGACCAGATCATCACCGCCGCGATCGAGCAGAGAACCGGCGTCAAGTTCACCTACATCCCGTACCGCGGCGGCGGCGAGGTGGCGGTGCAGCTGGTCGGCAAGCATGTCGACTCGACGGTCAACAACCCGATCGAGGCGGTGGCGCAGTGGCGCGCCGGCAAGCTGCGCCCGCTGTGCGTGTTCGACCCGAAGCGCATGCCTTACAAGGCCAAGGTGACCGACAAGATGTCTTGGGCCGACATCCCGACCTGCAAGGAACAGGGCCTCGACATCGACTACCTGATGCTGCGCGGCATCTTCATGCCGGGCGGCGTGCCGCCCGCGGCCGTGAACTATTACGTCGGCGTTTTCAAGCGGATCATGGACACCGCCGAATGGAAGGCGTTCATGGAGCAGGGCGCGTTCAACCAGACGACGCTGACGGGCAAGGAGTACGCCGACTGGGTAGCGCGCGAGGAGGCCCGCCACATCTCGCTCATGAAGGGCGCGGGCTTCATCGCCGGGCAGAAATAGGCGGCAGCGCCAGGGAGAAGGGATGAGCGAAGGTCCTCCGGGCGGGGGCTCGGGCAGGGTCGCCCTGCGCCAGAAGAGCGCCGAGATTCTCGTCGCGGCGCTCTTTTTCTGCCTCGGCGCGGTCGTCGTCTACGACAGCGTGCGCCTCGGCTTCCGCTGGGCGGACGACGGCCCGCAGGCGGGCTATTTCCCGTTCTACATCGGGCTCGTCATCTGCATCGCCTCGCTCGTCAATCTGGGCGTCGCTCTGGCGGCCGGGCAGGACAGGGACAAGGTTTTCGTCCAGGTCGGGCAGATCAAGCTCGTGCTCGCGGTGCTCGTGCCGACCGCGGTCTACGCGGCGCTGATCAAGCCGATCGGCCTGTACGAGGCCTCCGTGCTCTTCGTCGCGTACTTCATGCGCTGGCTCGGCAAGTATGCGTGGTGGAAGATCGCCGCCGTCGCAGTCGGCAACAGCCTGTTCTTCCTGGTGATCTTCGAGCTCTGGTTCCAGATCCCGCTGCCCAAGAGCGCGGTCGCCGAATGGGTGGCCGCGACCTTGCGGTGGGTGGCCGCGGCGCTGCGGCCGATCGTCAACGCCGTGCTCTCTGTCTTCTAGCGGAACGAAATGGAAGAGCTCCAGTCGCTCGCGCACGGCTTCGTCATCGCCCTGAGCTGGAAGAACCTGGCGCTGATGTTCACCGGCATCATCCTCGGGGTGATTATCGGCGTTCTGCCGGGCCTGGGCGGCGCGAACGGCGTCGCGATCCTGCTGCCGCTCACCTTCGGCATGGCGCAGTTGCCCGGCGGCACCACCTCGGCGATCATCCTGCTCTCCTGCATCTACTGGGGCGCGCTCTTCGGCGGCGCGATCACCAGCATCCTCTTCAACATCCCGGGCGAGCCCTGGTCGGTGGCGACGACCTTCGACGGCTACCCGATGGCGCAGCAGGGCAAGCCCGGCGAGGCGCTTACCGCGGCCTTCACCTCGTCCTTCGTCGGCGCGCTGATCGCGGTCATCGTGATCACGTTCCTGTCGCCGATCGTCGCGCGCTTCGCGCTCGAGTTCGGGCCGCCGGAGTATTTCTCCGTCTACCTGCTCACCTTCTGCGCCTTCATCGGCATGTCGAAGGAACCGCCGTTCAAGACGCTCGCCGCCATGATGCTCGGCTTCGCGCTTGCCGCGGTCGGCACCGACCCGGTGACCGGCGCGCTGCGCATGACCTTCGGCACCACGCACCTGCTCACGGGCTTCGACTTCCTGATCGCGGTGATCGGCCTGTTCGGAATCGGCGAGATCCTGCTCACGCTGGAGGAAGGGCTGGCCTTCAAGGGGGGGCGCGCGCGGCTGAACCTGAAGGTCGTGCTCGAGACATGGAAAGAGCTGCCGAAGTACTGGCTGACCTCGATCCGCTCGTCGGTCGTGGGCTGCTTCATGGGCATCGTGCCGGGCGGCGCGACGCCCGCCTCGTTCATGAGCTACGGCGTGGCGCGGCGCTTCTCGAAGGACGGCGACAAGTTCGGTACCGGCAAGATCGAGGGCGTGGTCGCGCCCGAGACCGCGGCGCACGCCGCGGGCACCGCGGCGCTGCTGCCGATGATCACGCTCGGCGTGCCCGGCTCGCCGACCGCGGCGGTGCTGCTCGGCGGCCTGCTCATCTGGGGCCTGCAGCCCGGGCCGCTGCTGTTCGTCGAGCAGAAGGAGTTCGTCTGGGGTCTGATCGCCAGCATGTACCTCGGCAACATCGCGGGGCTGATCGTCGTGCTCACCTGCGTGCCGCTCTTCGCTGCGATCCTGCGCGTGCCGTTCTCCGTGATTGCGCCGATCATCATGGTGATCTGCGCGATCGGCGCCTACACGGTGCACAACTCCATGTTCGACGTCTGGATGATGGTCGTGTTTGGCGTCGCCGGCTACGTCTTCAAGAAGCTGCAGTATCCGCTCGCGCCGATGGTGCTCGCCATCGTGCTCGGCGACCGCGCCGAGGCGGCGTTCCGCCAGGCGATGCTCGGCTCGGCCGGCGACCTTAGCGTGCTTTTTTCCAATGCGTTGGTTGGAAGTCTCACCAGCCTCGCGCTCCTGCTTCTTTTCTGGCCCCTGATTTCGCTGGTCTGGTCTAGGATCCGCCGAGCTTCTGCTTGAGGCGCGAGAGCGTCTCGGGCGTGAGATTCAGGTAGGCGGCGAGCTCCTTCTTCGGGATGCGCGCGGCGAGATCCGGGTGCTTGCGGTGAAAGCGCGATAGCCGCCCCGGCGCATCCAGCAGGTGCAGCGTAATGGTGTGCGCCATCACCTCCGACATCAGCTTCATCACCTCGTACTCGAAATGCGCCTTCAGCTCGGCATGGCTCTCGAGGAACTCGACCCACTGGGGCATCGGCAGCCCGGCCGCGCGCACCTTGGTGACGGCCACGATCGAGTAGGGCACCGGCGTGCGCAGCCGCCACGCGGCGTACGAGTGGTCCAGCTCGCCCTCCGCGGCGAAGCGCAGGATCATCTCGTGGCCCTCCGGGTTGGAGACCACGCGCTTCACCATGCCCTCGAGGATGAAGAACATCTCCATCTCCTCGTCGCCCTGGCGCACGAGCGGCTCGCCCTTGCGGTACTCGGCGACGGTGAGCAACGGCTCGAGCTCGTCCAGGTGCGCCTGCGCGAGGTCCCGGAGCAGGAGGGTCTGGCGCAGCTGCATCCGGATCGTGTTGCGCTGCGGATGGCTGGCGATGGGGGTCATGAATATCTGCGCGGGAGCCGTTGATTAGACTGAAAAAGCTTGACCTCAGTCAAGGTTGGAGCAGAGCATGGCTGCCTATCATTTTTGTTCATTTCCTAGGGAGGCCTCATGGGCACCGTAGAACCCCAGGTCGCCGCTTCCAGCGACACCGAGCAGCGCGCGCAGCTTGACGGCTTTCAGCTGGTCATCGAGGCCCTGAAGCTGAACGGCCTCGACACGATCTACGGTTTGCCCGGCATCCCGATCACCGACCTGACGCGCCGCGCGCAGGCGGCGGGACTGCGCGTGCTCTCGTTCCGCCACGAGCAGAACGCCGGTTACGCCGCTTCGATCGCGGGCTTTCTGACCCAGAAGCCCGGCATCTGCCTCACGGTGTCGGCGCCCGGCTTCCTGAACGGCCTGAACGCGCTCGCGCACGCGACCGTCAACTGCTTCCCGATGATCCTGATCAGCGGCTCCTCCGAGCGCGAGATTGTCGACCTGCAGCAGGGCGACTACGAGGAGATGGACCAGCTCGCGATCGCCAAGCCGGTCGCCAAGGCCGCGTTCCGCGTGCTGCACGCCGAGGACATCGGCGTCGGCATCGCGCGCGCGATCCGCGCTGCGGCCTCGGGCCGCTCGGGCGGGGTTTACCTGGACATGCCGGCCAAACTATTTGCCCAATCCATCGATTCCTCTCTTGGGAAGAATTCTTTAATTAAGGTTGTCGACCCGGCGCCAAAGCAGATTCCGGCGCCTGAAGCGG